>FTCV01002537.1_pt1 | contig 72982 bp, 58 predicted proteins | sample 1639691 | NCBI WGS metagenome assembly FTCV01 (sample SAMEA3914864, study PRJEB12502) | metagenome | biome: forest; material: soil | place: USA | collected 2012-03-12 | depth 0.3 m
ACATAGACCAGTGCATTACGCGCGCCGCTGCCGCCGATTCCGTCCTGGAGAAAGATACCGGCGACCAGAAGCCCGCTCGCACCCAGGGAAAAGAGCGGCACGGTGAAAAAGAGGCGGTAGCGATGCCGCGCCGGGGCCAGCCAGAAGAGATTTGCCGGCCCCACCAATGAGCCAAAAATCAGCGTGCAAAGGATGATCAAGGTAATGTTCACCCGCGGCGCGGGAATCACGGATGCGAGCGGCCAATCCGCGCCAAACTGATCTCGACGCAGAGGAAGCGGGGTCGGGTGCAGGTCAAATATGAAATTGGCCGTTTCATTTGGGTTCACCGCATTCGAGTGCATGTGTCGCAACTGAAAACTGCCGAAGCCCACAGGCATGGCGGAGTTGAAAGCGGTCGCCGCCGGGAGTCCGGCGACGGCCGACCCGGGGACGTTTTCACAAGCCAGCACGAGTCTTCCGCCGCTTTCCATCCACTGAGTGATGGCTTGTTGACGGGGGAGATCCAAGCCCTGCCAATCTGACTGGGTGAGCCAGAGCGTCGCGATCCCGGAGAAAGCACGCGCATCCGGGGGCATCTCTTCCAATTTGACGGCTGAACCCCGGAGCTTTGTCTTGTTGCCAGATGGCGAACCGGAGAAACTCGAGCCGGACAAGTTCGATCTGGGCATCGCCCCCAGCTCCTTTTCTACTTCCATCCAGGACTTTGTGGCCAGGGTGGCGCTAAAGACAACAAAGCGCGAGCTGGGGTCGCTGCTAAAGCCCGATGCGATCATGCCCGGAGAGTTTCGAGTGTCGACTTTGGTCCCCGTGACGACCACCCTGCCGCTTTCACCGGTGGATTCATCGGACGCCATCGATCCCAGAGGCAGCAGCACATCTGTCTCCACCGCTTCACCCGGACCGGCCGAGACGACCGTTTCCGACTCCGAGTTCTGCCCTTCGACAAAGGGGTGAAGCTGGATGGTCCACGAGCCCTTTTGCGAGAGGTGATTGTGGATGCGAACGTGAGCCGGGACGAAGCCGGCCTGCGGCAATTCCTTGAAAGGAAACGCAATCTCGAACTCGACCTCCGGGCCGCTCGAAATCGGCATGATGTTCTCGTAAGCCCGGACCGCTGGCGCAAGGAGCAGCGCGAAGGCAAAAGCGGTCAGATAACTACACACGCGAGGCCAGTTCTGTCTGGTCTTCATCAAACCTTGGCCGCGAGCAGGGTCGAGGGCAATTCTGCGCCGCCCGGTTTCACCTCAGCGAGGATCGCAGCGACCACGCTGGCCGAAGTGCGTCCGGCGACGCGCGCCCGGTAGTCGAGAATGATGCGATGCGCGAGAACCGGCCGCGCGACGGCCTGGACGTCTTCAAAGCTGGCATTGAGCCGATTTTGCAGGAGCGCGCGAGCCCGCGCCGCCGCGGCCAGAGCGAGCGCCGCACGCGGGCTGGCTCCGAATTTTACACCGTCAGCCGCTGCGGATTCACCGGGATGCGAGCCATTCACGAGGCGGGCGATGTAGTTTGCCACGACCTCGGGCAAGTAGACGCGCCGGGCGAGGGCGATGCCTTCGGCAAACTCCGCCGGCGTAAGCGCCTGAGTCACGGTGGGCTCGATGCCGATCTCGCGCTCCATGACGATTTTCTCCAGCACCGCTGTCGGGTTGCGCAAGATTTCGACTTTGAAGAGAAAGCGATCCAACTGCGCCTCGGGCAAGGCGTAGGTGCCCTCCATTTCGATCGGGTTTTGCGTGGCCAGAACGAAAAAGGGATCGGGCAGGGGACGGGTCTCACCGATCACCGTGACCTGCCGCTCCTGCATGGCCTCGAGGAGGGCGCTCTGGGTTTTGGGCGAGGCGCGGTTGATTTCGTCGGCCAGGACGATATTGGCAAAAATCGGCCCCGGCTGAAAAACGAACTGCCGCTTGCCATCGACATCCGCGAGGATCGGATTGCCTGTGATGTCACCTGGCAGGAGATCGGGCGTGAATTGAATACGGCGTTGACTCAGTCCCACAGCTTTGGCCATGGCTTTCACGAGCTCGGTTTTGCCGAGGCCGGGCAAGCCTTCCAGGAGCAGATGCCCGCGGGCCAGCATGCCGACGATCATGCTCTCGACGAGCGACTCCTGGCCGAAGAGAACCTTGTTCAAGGAAGCCTGCAAGGCCTGGAATTTGGGGGCGGCCGCAGCCAGTTCCGGTTCCGCGATAAATCTTTGGCTCATTGGGGGGCGATAGACAATTCCAGCGGCGATTCGTTTAAGCAAAAATTGCGCCTTGGGCAAGATGAACCGGCGGGGCGAGGAGGCAGGGTCACGTTTCGGGCTTCATGATGGGTGGAAGAGCGGAGCGCTGGACGGGAGCGGATCGTCGGCCGGCGTGAATGCGACGCCGCTGAAAATCCACACCTTTTAGCGATGTTTCGGAACATCGACTAGCCGAGCGCCGAAAATCGCACCTCAGCCGATTCGTCAAATTGCCTTGTCACGGACATCGGGCGCATCGACTTATCCGTATATGAAGCCCCTGCCATTTACCGTCGGAATTCTGACGGCTTTCATCTTCAACGCGTTCGCCCTGTCTCAGACGCCCACGACCAAACCCAACGGCGCTGTTCCATTAAGCCCAAAAGACGTTCAAGTTTTGCCGTTCTGCCGCGAGTTCAAAGAGCAGAAACTCAAAGCGACGGAGCGCGCCATTCCGGATGAACTCCATGTCAACTTTGGGGACGGGACCATTCACCTATACGGAAAAAAGCGGCTCGATGCGGCGCCACGTTATCAAGGACGGCCGATCGGACACGTGGGAAAGGTCGTAATTCTTCCATCCGCCGATCGCGCAGGAAAATTAACGACCAAAACATCGAGTGCAGAAGATAGCACCACATACCTGGCCGTCATCGAACTCGATAACGCGCTCGAGGCTAAACCAGTGAAGCTCGAAGCTGATAAGACCTACGATTGGTCGATCAAATCAGAAGGCGGCAACACTGTTTTTCACCTCTCAGACGGAGCTGCGGATGTGGCAAACTTCAGTCGACCTTCTGGCGAATTCAAAGGGGCCGGCTTCGCCGCCACAGTTCGTTTCAAAGGAAACGATGCCGATTTGACGATCACGACGCGCTAGAGCGCGAGTATGCTGCGCGCCTCGGCAGGGTCGAGGAAGCGGGATGCAGAAGGCGGTCGTCGGCACACCGATCGGTCCCTGAAGGATCCGCGAGTTCGCCGGATCGCTTTCGAAGGAGCGGTTGCTGTGCGGTTCGCTGTTCTAGGAAACAAACCAAAGCTGCTTTCCCATCTTGTGTTCTTAAGGAGGAGTTCCTGTCGCTGGCAATTGAGGGAAGCATTGGCGGAGTAAATCCCATCCTCCCCACGAGGCAAAAGCGGCGTCCGCCTTTTCTTTGATCGCAGCTTCTGGCCAATGAGGTGCGTCGGTATGCGCTGGCACCTCTAGACCTGGAAAAAAGAGATAAATATAATCATCCGTGCCATCGCCGTCTCGAGGGTTGTATTTTGTTTTGAGGTTCTTGGCGACCTTAAACGACGCCTCACCCACGAGATTATTTGTATCGGCAAAAAAGGCATGAGTGAAGCGTCCGGTCGAAATTTGCACAACGTATGCGGCGTCCGCCAACCCGACGCCGAGGTAATGCTCCGGCAGTACTATATATGGAATCGTTTCGCCATCCACCCATTTGCCGCAATCCCAATCGTCGTCGTGTTGGTAGCCGAGGCTAGTCTGGGATACGTAGTACCCGTCATGGGGGCCGCGACCTTTCCTGCCATGAGACACAACCCCTTGGATGTATACCCTTGAATTTGCTGTCGAGCTGCCAAGATCATCCAGAGGCTTTGTGTTGTCTGTAGCCTTCGGGCTTTTATATGCGTTTGGAGAGCCGTCGACATCGACAGCCATGGCGGCGCGAAAAAGGTAGCCCGGCTTTCCAGGAACTCTGCATATGGAAACAGGGCGGTCTTCGTGTTGGTTGTGCGCTTTATAAATTCGCTCGTGGCGCACATCTATTTCTTGTTGTGGAGTGGGCATGCTCGTGTCTTGTTTAAAGGGTTGGTGATTTAATTTGAAAACAAAAATAGGTCAGCATGGACTTACGACCGTGACACTTCGTGTTCGGTTGTGTGTTGGCCAGCCTTATCCACGCTCACCAAACGAGCCTTGGCCTGTGTCGAAGTGAAGGCGAGATGAATAAAGCCAAATTTTTTGAAAAAGGCGGTCTTCCATCCCGCATCAAATCCTTCTTGTTTCTGTGGAAAATCTCCACCGCCAGCGCCAGAGATCAGAAAATCCAAATGATTCCAATCTGGATGCTGAATGTGCTGGAGGTTGTGGTCGTGTCCGGAGACGTAGAAAACCGCAGATGAGAATTTCGGGAGCCAATCCTTCCTTATCTTTGGATACAAGTCAGGGTCCTCCTTGCCACTGTGATGGTACCCCTCAGTGAACATTGGATGATGAGCAGCAATTACAAGCCATCGCCCATGATCTGATTTGTCCAGCTCGGATTTTATCCACTCTACTTGCTTGTTCCAACCGTCTGCAAGGTGCATGTGATCGGTATTGCTGTCCAGAAAGAGTATCGTAAGAAGTTTTTTGTCGCCTTGGGAGAAATCTTGGCGATACCAAGTGGCTCCATTTGTAGCTGGGAAATGCCATCTCCCTTGCGGGTTGTCATTTGCGTATGCAATTTCATGCTTCCAGTTTTCCTGCTTTCCGTCCTCATAGTCGTGATTGCCCATCACTGCATAAAATGGGCAGGCGAAATTCGCTTTCGTGAATAGATTCTCAAAACCCCACTGCCATCTTGGGTCGTCTGTTCCTCTGAGCGCATGGTAGAAGTTGTCACCAAGGGCCAAGACCGCCGAGAGGCCAATTCCCTGCTCTACCGAGTAGGCTGCCATTGCTCGGGCGATTTTCTGTTGCATGGAACGGAGCTTTTTATAGTCATCGGTATCTTCAGGAGGCGCTCCCCAGTCGCCGATGGCCAGCAGGTGCATTTCTGGTTCTCCCTCGGCAAATGCAGAAGCTCCAAGTACGGCAGCTCCCGCAGCTCCAGTTGATATCAAAAACCGACGGCGACTAAATAGACGCTTCACGGCCAGTCGTTCAGAGTGTTTGCTCATAGAATGGGTATTTTAGACGTAGTTCGGGAACTCTCCTTGTTCAGCCTGCGCTATGGTAAAGTTTGCGGGCTGAATGTGGGTTGGGTCCCAACCGATTTTAACCTGTGCATTCCACTTTTTGGACGATATCGCCTGATCGATGAGTGGCCGGAGTTCAACGGGGACTCCAAAGCGTATGCCGGTCATAAGCCCGTGGCTCTCCGCTGCCGCGGCGAGATGAAAAAGGTAGATTCGCCCCTCATTTGAAGCGTGATCGTCATCCAGCATATCCACTGCGAGCGATTCCTTTTTCCCGGCGTAGCCGGTAACATTATGGAATCCGAATTTCACTTCGCTCCTGCCCGCCTCGAAATCTTCTAATTCTTGCTCAGGCGACCGCCAAGCTTCTTGGATGCGAGGCCTGAACCCTGCGTTTTCCATGTCAGCTATTACCAATTTGATGCGCTCAGCAAATGGAGGGTACAGCTCTGTGAGGCGTTCGGCGTTTCTTTGCTTGCGTGCAGTTTCTTCCATTATTTTGGGTATTTGTTCGGATTGATAACAGTGTTTAAACTTACGAAATTTACTGCAGCTTTTTTTGCGCCGCCAAGCATCTCATTGGCGTTATTGAATGGCGGCGCGGCCTTGCTGTTTGCATGGCTCCGATTTTTGCGCTTCGGAAAATTTCACTTGAGAGTGTGGGTGGATCGGGGGCTTCACAGTCCTGATCGCAGAATAGGGGCAAATTCTTTGAGGATTTGGAAGTGTAGAAATCCCTGGAAGCAGTTCCTGTAACTTGCCTACGAGTGAACTGCCGTCTTACCATATAAAACCCCTACAAGAGCGCATTCTAAACTCTTACATGAGCCGTGGCCTTCGTGAGGGCCACGTGGCAAGGTGGGCGGACAAGCTGCGTGCAGCTGTAAGGAAGACTCAGTATATCTCCGCCACCTGATCCCATTCCTTCCCACGCCTTCGAATCTGGCGCCCAAGTGAATCCGGAACTCATTAAATCGTGATCAGACACCCGACGCCGTCAGCAAATCGCTCCATTCGAACGCTCCGCCTTTGGGATTCTACTACCCGGAGCCCGCTTTTCCTGCCCGACAATCCATCCCTCGTGGCGGATCAGGTGGTGAAGATGATGAGGTCAGAAATCCCGGGTATGAAGCCATTCGGCGCGCGATGGGGGAAATCTAGTCTGGCACGCGTGGAACCAAGAGGGAGCCCAGATTCAGGCCAGCAGTCTCGCCGAACGTTGGTGATGCCCGGGCGAGCTTGCAAAAATCACTGAGGTGTTGAAAATAGAGACAGCCGCGGATTTCACCGATATCAATGCGCGAAGTAGAACTCATGGTAAAACTTCGAGACATTTCGGGCGAGTAAATCGCGTAAGCTCCTCACATTCAACCGTCTCCGTAGTTCAACGGATAGAACTGGCGTTTCCTAAACGCCCGATCCGGGTTCGATTCCCGGCGGGGACACTTCGCAGCGTGGGCTGCGCCGGCGCCTTCCGCATGTGGCGGGTTTACGTGGGCGGGTCACGGTGCTAGAAGCTGCGGTTCCACTCATTTATGCGCATCCTTCGCCACAGCGACCCAGACTTTGCCTCCTCGCTCGCCGCCTTCCAGCGGAGCGCCATTCCTGCTCCTGCCGTCGAGGCGACGGTCCGGGAGATCGTCGAGGCGGTGAAAACCCGTGGCGACGAGGCGCTGCTGGAGTATACGGCGAAATTTGGCGGCCCTAAGCTCACGGCCAAACAGATTGCGGAGACCCGCAAGCCGAAGGTTCCCGCGGCCACGGCCCAAGCCATTGCGGCTTCGCACGCGAATGTCCACGAATTTGCCCAGCGCAGCCTGCGGAAGAACTGGTCGATGAAGAATGCCCAGGGCGCGACGGTGGGCGAGCGTTTTGATCCCTTTCAGCGCGTCGGCATTTATGTCCCGGGCGGCACAGCTCCGCTGGTCTCCACGGCGATCATGACTGTGACCTTTGCCGCAGCGGCGGGAGTGCCGGAGATCGTGGTGGCGACGCCAGCGGATGTCTCGGGCAAGGTCAATGATGCCCTGCTCCACGCCCTGAAGGTGGCGGGGGCCACGGAGATCTATAAAGTGGGCGGCGCGCAGGCCATTGCGGCGCTGGCTTATGGGACCCAGACGATCGCGCCCGTGGCGAAGATTTTCGGCCCCGGCAATGCCTACGTGGTGGAGGCGAAGCGCCAGGCCTTTGGCGCGGTCTCGATCGATCTCCTGCCTGGGCCGAGTGAGGTGCTGGTGCTGGCCGATGCGACGGCAAATCCCGCGTGGATCGCCGCCGATCTCCTCGCCCAGGCCGAGCACGGGAAGGGGAGCCAGATCCTGTTCGTGACGAACTCCGCCAAGCTCCTCGCGGCGGTGAATGTCGAGATCAAGCTCCAGTGCGCCACGCTGAGCCGCCAGGAACACCTCGCGGAAGTCATCGAGCAGCACTGCTCACTCGTGCTCGTAAAATCCATCGCCGCCGGCATCGCGCTGGCCAATGATTTTGCGCCGGAGCACATCGCCATCGTGGCCAAGGATGACGAGAAAATCGCCGCGCAGATTCGGACGAGCGGCGCGATTTTTCTTGGGCCATATTCTGCGGTCGTCGCCGGTGACTTTGTCGCCGGGCCGAGCCACACACTGCCGACGGGCGGCGCGGGCAAATCCTTCCCCGGCCTCACGGCGGATATGTTCCAACGCCGCACCAGCATCGTGCGCTACGACGAGAAATCGCTCCGGAAATCGCTGGAGACGATCCAGACCTTCAGCGCCGTGGAGGGCCTGGACGCCCACGGGCGGTCTGCGGCCATTCGTCTCGGCCTGGCGTAGTTTAGAAATACCCTCAAGCGGCTCGCCATGCGCCTCGCGGTCCTGAATCCACGCGGGAAAGATCCCGAGCAAGCGTTTGCCGATTTCGCGGGCGCTCCGGATGACGTCCGGCATCCGCCGGTGAATTTTCATGCCTTTGCAGCGTGCACGGGCGGGGGATTTCATCGGGTGGAGTCGACGATCCCGGCCGACTCGCCGGTGTTGCTCCTGTTGCGGGGAAATCTGAAGGAAGCGCGGCAATCAATGGTCGATCTTCGCCGCGCGGGCAAAGTCGTCGTGGTGAGCCTGAAAGAGACCGGCGCCATGCAGGTTGCAGAGCTTCTGGAAAAGCCAGCCCGCCTTGATCTCTTTCGAGAAATCTGCGAGCGCGCGGCCGGAGCCATCGCGACCACTGAGGATACAGTGCCGCTTTACCGCTCGGCGGGCGCTCGCGCCGTGGAATTCATCCCCACGCCTTATCCGCTCGAAGACCCACGCTGGGATTTCTCCCCCGAGGCTGCGGCAGCGACGAAGCCGGCAACCGCGTACGAAGACGAAGGCGCTGGCCGCCGCGAGGGCATATTTGTTGGAACTCGGGAATTTCATACCCCATCGCGCAATCATCTGGCGGCATTGCTTGTCCTGCGTTCGCTTGCGGAAAGCATGGGGCAGCCGGTGACCGTCTTCAATACGGACGGCTGGCGGGGTGGGCGGCTCCTACGCCGCCTGGGCTATCCGGAGGGGTATTTAAAAGTCATTGAGGGTCGGCGGGCTTATCCTGCTTATCTGCGTCTCCTGGCGCGGCATCGGCTCGTCTTCCAGCTGGATGCCAGCGCGGTGCCGGGCCAGGTCGCGGGAGATGCGCTCCTCTGCCGAACGCCGTGCATCGGCGGCAATGGCACGGTGGAGCGGATGTCCTTTCCCGGGCTCTGCGGGCATGGGCGCAGTGTGGTAGATCTCCTGGATCTGGCCGCGCGGCTTCTGGATCATCCGCACGACTGCGTTTCCGCGGGACGCGAGGCGGTGGAGATGGCCAAGCCCCGGCTGAGCTACGAACAGGGCGCGAAATTTCTGCGGCAATTTTTGGTGCGCCTCGGGGCTTGAAACGCAGAATGGGAGGAATGGGCGACGCTAGCGCGGCTTCGCAGCGCCATACGGGGCAGGAATGCCTGCGCTCCTTTTTTCAGACCGCGCCTCTGGCGCGATTGTGCGCGCTGGGAGGAGCAGTGGGGCGCCGGTTTCCCGGCGCCCCTAGCACAACCCCATGGACGGCCTTTCCGCCACTCCTACCCACCTCCTACCCCACCATAGCCGCCCCCTGCGCTGCGCAGCTGCTTCCCGATCCCAAGGAAAATTCATCCTTCTACCGTGACATGCGCAATCGGCGGGGGATGGGGGACACAGAATTTTGGTTGGCGTGAAGATTTTTCGGGGGGCGCCTGGCTCGTGGCGCCTGGCGCGGCGGGGGCGATTTCGGGCTGGACAAGAAGCGACTTCGCCCTGCGCGACGTTAGCCATCGTGTAAAAATGCCGTCATAAGGGCTCGGAGATTTGGGCGCCTCCGCCAAACGCGGCGCAGATTTTTTCCCTCGAAGAAAGGGCCTTTTTTGCACGCAAAAAGTGCAGTGGCATGGCCGGTGCTAAGGGGTCCACTCGTTCGCGCAAGCGAATGGGGAAAAAATCCAAACAGGGAAGCAGCTCGACCGGAGGGCATATTGGGCGGACCGGGGGGAACCGCCCAACACAGGGCCGGTCGAGCTGCACTCTCCCGGGTGGGGAGAGGGGGAACGGCAGATAAACCTTCCACCCACGCCGATTGTTACAATTCCACCACATCCTCCAAATCGGCCTTGCCGGGCACTTCGGAACCCGTAATTTCACCGGCATGATGGCCTTGGCTTCCCCGATTTCTGCGTTGGTACGACGAGTGGTGGTTTCGTGCACCTTTGGGGCGGCGTTGATTTCCTCCGGGTTGGCTGCGGGGATTACCGTCTCGGTTGCGAAATCCTCCAGCCGTGGAGTTTCGATTCCTTCCGGCAAATATTTCTGCGTAGTCCAGGGGGACTCTGTCGATGAAACCGGCACGGTCGAGGCGGTGCTTACGGCTTCGGGCCATGGAACGGTCATCGCTCGGATCGGAGACGAGAAGCCCTGCGTGGCGTTAGTCGGGCCCGGCGGCGGGGGCGGTCCCATTTTTGGCGGCCCAATTATTTCGATCGGCAAGAATCCGCCCATGGTCGTGGCGCTGCAGACGATCACCCTTCCGGAGGGCGGCATCGCGCTCACAGGCACGATCACCGAGGATGGCGAGACGCTCTACGTCACCTTGAAGCAACTCGCGCCGCCCGCCGCTTCTGCGGCTCTCGCCGGCCGGTATACGCTCCTGCTGGAATCCGGCAGCGAATCCGCGCCGACCGGTCTCCGTGGCTTTGGCGCCGCCACTGTTTCGGCGAAAGGCCGGGTCAAGTTCAACGCCTTCCTCTCCGATGGCTCGGTCCTGACGCAGACGACCACGCTGAATAGCGCCGGCGGTTGGGATCTCTTCGCCAAATCTTCCACGGGCGCCGTTCTGAGCGGGGCCGTGACCTTTGCCAACGATCAGCAATCTGACTTTTCGGGGGCGCTGGAGTTGCAGAGCGACGGAAATCCCGATGAATCGCTGGAAATCGTCGGCTCTGCGTTTCAACCGGACCAGCATTGGGGTTTTAGCAATCCGGAGTTCGACGCGAGCGCGGATCTGACGAGTGCTCCGACCTTTACGGCAAAACTGAACGAGTCGAACCACCTGCTGAACCTGGGCGGATTGAATCCAGTCGCGCTCTTCCTTGCGCCGCGCAATGGATTCGTGGTTGGCGGCTATGTTCCAAGTCTCGGCCAGGCGCACTTGGTGGCGGGCGTCGTTTTTCAAAAGACGGACACTGCCTACGGCCTGGATGAAGACGTCAGCGGGGTGAGTATCACGAAACACTCCCTGATCGGATCGGCCTTGAATCTCGCGCGCCATCCCGGCGCGGCGGCAAGTCAGTTCAACGACCTGCTCTCTGGTGTGCGCAAGACGCTGGCGGACCAGCCTCCCGGGATTTTCGAGGTCAAGGGAACGCCGGGCTCCGGTGGAAACAGCGGTTCGGGCAACACCGGTTCGTCGCTCTCAGGCGCCACGCTCACGCTTGGCGAACCGGAAACGTATGACGGAACGACGACCATAGGGGGCGTGAAGCAAGGCGTTGGAACGCTGACGCTGGGTGGTGGAATTAGCGGATCGGGATCGGTAACGGTGAGCGGGGGGACACTGACGGTTGGCGCAGGCGGAGGGACGCTGGATTTGGGCCTGGGTGGCGGCCTCTATTTTCCACCCCCGCCAGTTGGCGGAGTGACCTTCGATTCGTCTCCGTCGTCGGGCGGAACGTTGACCTTGAGCCCGCCTCCGTCGTCAGGTGGGGTCGTTTATTCTGGAACCATTAACGGAACCGGCGCCCTTACCTCCGGAAGCGGCGTGCTTACGGGCTCAAATCCTATAGATTCCCAGTCTGTCACACTGAACGCGGGCGCACTGTCCGTTGCGACCGGGGACAGCAATACGATCACTTTGAAAGGCGGCGGCAGCTCCCTTACGGTTAGGGCAAATATGGAGCTCGCCGGTAAGACGGTGACCCTCAGCGATACGGCCTCTCTCATTCTTCAAGCGCCGTCTTCCGTGACCCTCTCCGGGACCGGCTCATTGACCTTGCCAGGATCGAGCCCGCTAGTCGTTGATGGCCACACCATCACCCTGAGCGGACTCACCGGCGCCGCCACCTTTACGGTCAATCCTTCCGGCGGGATCTCGGTGGGAGTCGATGAAAGCGAACCGAGCCTCGAGTTGAGCATCACATCGAATTCTTTCGCCGCGGTGGCGTCTCCAGGGAGTCTCGCCGACGCGGGCAGTGTGACGCTCAGCTTGGCCAATGGCGGCGTGAGCCCTGGGACCTATATCCTGGCCACCGGCCAACCATTCGTTTTTAACAATGCTGCGTTTACGATTTCCACCGTTTCCGCTCCGACTCAGAACGTCAGCGTCGGATATAGCTCGATCGTATCTCAGAATGGCGGGGCGTCGATCTCGCTCGTGACTAACAATGGCAACGGCGACATTACCAACGGAAACGGGGTTGTGTCGTCGGGCGGCCATTACATCATACCGACCGACTTCGGTACGCCGATTCTCTTCGGCAACGGCAACGGAGACCCTGGCGGCTCGGTGGACAGCGGCAGCACGTACTTCCTCACGATCACCGGCGATCCGAACATTGACTTTACGACCAGCAGTCCGGTCGTTGACGTCCCCAATGCTCCGCCAACTACCACCGCTCCGAGCCCCGATCGGCTTCTCTCGGGAGAGATTTACCTGGATGCTGGCAGTCAAACCTCCGCGGGATTTTTCAATGACTTCGGCAAACGCACGAAAATCTCCGTGAATGGCGTCACCTACACGGTGAAAAGCCTGCGTCTGAAATTCAAGAGAGCGCGTGCGAATGGCGAACCGGCGATCGTGCTGGATGGGGTGACGTTCGAGTTATAACGAGAGATCGAATATGACCTGGTGCGGGACAAAGGCCCGAGGAGTCTCCGTGTCCCCTTTCGTGAAGTCAATGTACATGCCCTTGGCTGAGTAGGCAGCACCGTTGATGTTGATGGTGAGCTCTTTCTTTAGTTTTAGAAAGAATTCCAGGGAGGCCTCGCTGCCCTGGCTGAGATCAAGTACTTCGGAAGGAGTGGAGACATCAGTGATTGCTTGCGCGAACAGCGGCGCTGATACGACTGGCGCTTTTATTTCGACAATCGGAGTGATGGTGTAACCGGCAGCCGTGAAAGACAGGGTCGGCGGTGGATCTTTTGGGTCATTTACTACGGTGCCGGTGGCGCGGGTGTGCTCGCTAGGATCGAGCGAGGAAATGCTGAAACCGGGGCCGACAGGACTCGAATAGTAAACTCCGGAGCCGCAGTCGAGGAAGAGCTGCCGCGTGTGCGCCGCTGAAGGACCGCCCGGCGGCGCGATCGGTGGCGGTAGATTTGGCTTCATGCTCAAACTGAAGCCGGATTCGCTTTTATCGACCGTGAAGGCAATTCCGCCTTTCGGATTGGCGCGAAAGACGACGCCGTGAGTGAGTCTGCGCAACGTGATGACTTGCCCGTCAATGGTTAGGGCTGGGCCTGTGGGCAACGTTAATTCTCCCGTGCCTGTGATCGATAACACCCCGAATTCGGGAACTCGAAACGCTCCTTCTCCGGATAGATTGACGGCGGAATTCGCGGAATCGCCGGCAAAATCTCCGGCGAGCCTCAGCGTGGCCCCGCCGCCCGTGAGGGTGAGCTTATGGGTGAATTTGGGTTCTTCCCACTTTGGATAGATGACGACTGGGTCTTCCTCGTTGTCCTTGGTGTCCAAAACCGCGGAATGGAGCGTTCCGACCACGATAGTTGATGCAAGCACGGCTAGGCGTAGTCGGGCGGCGGGAGATTTGGAGGCCAGCATACGAGTCGATATTACCTGATTTGATAGTGGAACAAGGGTTCGAAGACTCACCGCTCCCGCCCGCAAACCTTTCGCACCCGCGGACACCCCTGTCCGAAACGGGGTTTCGATCCTCAGGGCATTCTTCGAGGGCGCTGCGTAGCAGCAGTTCGTTTATAATGAAGACCCATGGGAAGAATGGGAGGGATATTGCGCGACCAGTCCGGACTCTTGCGAGGCCGGACCGTTCCGTGCGTAATGGTCGGCTTCCGAGACGCTGGCGCTCCCGTTATCGGGGCGTCAGTGTGATGTAGTCGAAGGCCAGCGAATAGTTATACGACGTGCCCGAGCTGGCGCTGTTCTTTCCCACGACATTGAAGCGAAACCACTTGTCGTTTGTCGTGCTCGGGGACCAGAGGCCGAGATCGACTTCGGTGTAGATCGTCGAGGACGCGTATTGGTCCACGACCGGCCCGACGTTTGACGCCGTGCCGCTGAAGTTATCCGCCCGGCCGATCTGCAGCTGAAATTGCCCGCGCGAGGTATTCTTCTTCATCCCGACGCGCACGTCGTAAGTCCCGGCGGCGACATTTGGCAGGACATAGGTGACATAGTCGCCCGTGTTATTCGATTGCAACGCCGTGCCGTCGGAATTGCTCAGGTTCGAATCCGTGGGCAATACATAGGCCGTGCCGCCGGCTGCGGAGAGGTAGTTCGCGACGGTGAGGCTCTCCGTTTCATGCGACTGAGCCCCAAGCACCTGGTTGATCTTGGTCGCAAAGGCGCTGCCGAGCGCTTGCTGTCCGCCGGTGCTGAAATGCAGGTTGTCGCTGTTGACGGTGAAGGAAGAGCCGTCCGTATCGATCATGTAGGCATTGGCCACATTCGCGGCCACAGAAGCCTGCTGCGCGCGGAGCGTGAGGTAGTTCGAGTAATTCGATCCGGAAGGATTCGAATAGATGGTTTGATTTGCCGAAATCCGACTCAGGAAAAATGGCAGATTCGAACCAAATGTAAGCCGGAAATCGGCGATGAAGGCAGTCAACTCGCTCCCATACGCCGAGATCGGGAATGTGGCGGCGTCATCGATATCGCTCTCACCTTGCACCCAGATCATTCCGACAATGCGAATGATCGATGTGGGATAGGCGGCGGCGAGCTTCGCCAGGCCATTTTTCATCACGGTCTGCCAGGTCACGTAATAAGTTCCATCACCCGTGGTAGTGGCATCGCCGCCGGCTTTCCATTGCGTATGGAGATTCGAGCCGCCTTTGGCATACTTCAGGATGGCCAATTTGTTGCCGGGATGCTCGTCCACGAAGGGCGCGAGATCGTGTCCCAGAGTCACTTCGGGGCCAAATCCGCCTACCGGCATCTCGGTCGCGCCGGGCCGCAGCGTGGTCAGTTGCCCCAGCGTGCCGTCGTTGTTCGTCGCGCCGCCATTTGTGTAATAATAGAAGAGGATGTCCGGCTGCGGTTGCTGGAGATTCGTCGGCAATCCGCTGCCGGCGGCCCGGCCGTCGGAGTTGGATTGCCCGCCTTGCAACACCACCTGGATGATGGATGGGACGACCTGCGCGTCGGTCGAAACGGTGAGCGTCGGCTTGCCGCTCGCGGCCTCGCGCGAATTGAAGCTGTCCCCGGGGGTATCGGACGGATCGGCTTCGGCGATCATAAACGTGACCACCTTATCCGCGTCTGCATGCACGAAATCGAGCACCGGACCCGAGGTGACGTCAAAGGCCGTCACCGTGCCTGAAGAGGCGGAGAGAAAGCTGGCGAGCGGCGTTCCGGAGCTCCGGAGATCGGCGGTATTCAAATACTGGCTCAGTGTTCCCGTCGCGGTGGTATAGGCGTGGACGACGCCTGGCGCATTGCTCCAAGTGATGCCCGTGGCGCCCGTCTCCGCCCAGCTTTCGCCGCTCACGAGGCCATAGACATTGAAGCTGTTGCCGGTGTTGCCGGCATTGGGAGTGAGGTCGAGTTTGAGCCGAGTGATCGTTCCGGAAATGCCGCTGAGATCAAAGCGCAGGAAGAAGACGCGCACGCCGTTGGCATTGTTGGCTACAACGCTCGTGTCTGCGCCGTAGTTGGTCGTGGTGGCGCTGTTGCGCACATAGCTGTCGGCCGTGGGAGTCAGCGCAGTATCCGCGTGCGCGAGGGGCGCAGTCGCGAGGACGGCGCCCGCGGTGATTCCGCGCCAGAGATTTGTCGGCGCGGCGTCACACCACGAAACGAGACGGTTCAGGAGGATTTTCATGTTTGGTTCGGCGTCGCGAGGACGCCCAGAGGGTTTGAGGAGGGGAGCGAGGCAGGATCCGCGAAAAGCAGAAATCTGCGCTGAGCCGCAGAAAGTACCTAAGACTGCCAAGTCGCGTCAATCGCGAACCTCACGCGGTATCTTCCGGTTAATACACCACCAAAAACCGCCCATCCGGAAGCGCCACAGCCGCGAGACAATCACTCGCCGGGACACCGTCCTGCGCCCCTTTGGCCACGGGTGTGTCATCGCCCGGGTGATAAAGCTCCCAGGCCATCGAACCGCCGGAGCTCCAGCCCATCCCGATGGTCCAGGCGAATAACAAATCGCCGGCGCGATTTACGGCCACGACGGGATATTTCAGCGCCTTTCCGGAACTCGTGCGCACGAGGGACAGAAACGACTTGGATTCGGTCCGCGCAGCGGCGAGGTCGAATCGCGCCGCCTCGACTTTGTTCTTCCCCTCCCACGCGATGGCGAAACCCCGCTCTGTGGTGGCGATCGAAGCAGAACTCATGGGGCAGGCATTGAGCGGCCACTCATCCAAGGCGCGCCGAATGAAAGCGCTGCCGCCATCGACGGAGAGCAGCAAATTCATGGGCCGCTGCCCGCCGCCTTCGTTGGCCGCGCGCGCCAGGATGGCAATCGTTCCGCCCGTGCCCGCTCGCACCGCCAGCGAACAGCAGCCGCATACGCCCGCAGTTCCCGGCAGAATATTCCGCTCTTCGGCGAAGTGCGCCCCGTCGTCGCGCGAAGTCGCCATCCAGATGACGCGTGTGGATTCGTCGCCGCCGCTTTTTGGCTCGGCATGCCAGACGACGTTGACGCCGCCATTGGCATCGGCTGCTACGGCGCTGCCGCCATCCAGCGAGCAGCTCTGCTGCAGGAGATTGCGCTGCGGTTCGAAATGCTGCTGAGCGGGATCGAAACGCGTGTAAAGCAGCGGCGCGCCATTCGCCTTGGAATCGCTGGGCATTCCTGGATTCAGCGGTCCTTTGGGAAGAGCGTTGTTGCTGCCGTTCCAGACCACATGAACGATGCCGCCGCGTCCGCACGCCAATTGCGGTCCGCGAATCGAAGAAACCCCCAGCACCGATCCGTCCTGCGAATTGACCCGAATCGGCGCGCTGAATGACGTCCCGCCATCCTTCGTATTAACATAATACGCATCGCCGCCGGCTGCCGGTCCCTTAAAATAGACGAGATGCAGCGTGCCGTCCCCATCGACGCAGGCCGATGGTTTGATGCCATCATTCGGCACGCGCGCCACGAGCACCGCCGCGTCCGCGGCTACGAGCGACCGGGCGGTCATCGTCAGTAAAACGAGGGCCGCAGCAAACAGGCGATGCGCTTGAAGTGGCATGGACTCTCGGGCCGATCCGCCGCAGCCGGATACGCCGCGGCGGTTTTCGGAAAATGTTACTTCACCACCGGCCGGATCACGATATTCCGGTAGTCGATATTCGAGTGGTCACCCTGGAGATACAGCGGTCCGGGTGAGGCCTCATCACTCGTCAGTGCGCCGCCCGTGCAGCCCAGCACCGGCTGGTTGTCGATGATCTTCTGGCCATTGAGCACCACGGTCACGTGCTGATCGACGAAGGTAATGTCAAAAGTCTGCCATTCGCCCATCGGCTTTTCCGCTGCGACCGAAGGCATGATGCGGCTGTAGAGCGCGCCCATGTTATGCGGATCCAGCGGCTTGCCAAATGTCTCTGCCACCTGAACCTCATAGCGCCCGCGGAGGAAGATGCCGCTGTTGCTGTCCTTCTGCGTGCGGGTTTCGAGCTTCAGATTGAAATCTGAAAACTCCCGATCCGTACGCAGATTCCCGCAGTGCTTGCCCTTCTCCACGCGGTTGAGGAGCGATCCATCCTGCACGCTCCAGCCGTTATCGGCTTTCTCATCGAGCAATCGCCAGCCCGTAAGATCCTTGCCATTGAAAAGGTTGATCGGCTCGCCAAACTTCACCTTCGATAAATCCGGCGCCGGCGGCAGCGCGGGAAGCCGTTTCCCCGTGAAATCCGCATGGTTCAATTCCTTGCCGTCCGGCCCGGTCTTGACGTCAGTCAGCTTCAGGTCATTGCCGGTCGCCGTCGCGGTGATCGTCTCGGTGGCCGAGCGCTTCACGACGAGCTTATCGCCCTCGAGCTTTACGTCCTGCACCGGCGTCACGCTCCCCACCGCCCAGAGCAAACCGCCCTTCAGCGCGCCATCTTTCTCTTCGATCCCCAGCCAACCCGCGGCCCCGTCTGGGATGGTCAGGGCCCAACGACCGATAAAGGGATTCTCCGCCTGAGCGACAGAACCGGTGAGAAGCAACGCAAGGGCGAGGAGAGAATGTGGGGCAATTCGTTTCATAAGTCGTGGGGAAAGGTCGACGCGCGGCAACCCCGCGCGCCGTGGACCACTCTGCGACACTGGCCGCGGAGCTTGCAATCAACAATCGCGGAGAAGGGAAGGCCTTAGCCGAATGCCGAAGTGGCGGCGAAATCCGGCCGCTGGGCAGACATCCCGGCGCGCAGAATTTTTCAACTTGCGGCTTTCCGCGCGGACGCGGCGTCCTTCGCCAAATTCACGGTTTCGAGCAGATGTCCAGAAGCGCCGGCGTGATAATGGAGCTGAAGTATTCCTGCCCATTGGCGTTCAAATGCATCGGATCCCAGAAAAGTCTCGCCGTATCTTCGTTCGACAAGCCGTGAAACATTTTTTCCGGAAGCACTCCAACCATGACGAGGTCCGGGCCAAAGAGATTTCGCCAATCGGTCCGCTGCACGAGCTGAGGATTTCGGATCTCCTCGAGCTGCGGTATGTTCAACATAGCCAGGCTCACGCGATGTTGCCTGGCGAGATCGGAAAACAGATGTATGAAGTGGGTTTCCCACGAGGCCAACGGTTTCGACTCGAACACAAAATCGCCCGCGGTTTCAGGGGAATAAATGCGGACGTCCGACGGAGAGGCCTGGGTCTGGGGCGTAAACGGAGCGTAAGGTCCGGTTGCGCCGGAGCCCGTGTCGGAATAGGCGGCGAGTTTCAATGATCCCAATTGATCGACGACTTGGGCGCCATCGAGCGTATAGCTGAAGGTTGGGCCGTGAAGGTCGGCGCGAAAATTGGGTCGGATGTTGCAGAGGAGATTCCTGGGCAGCATGGCGAGCGATGCAAAATAATATCGGCATTTCGCAGCAAGCGACAGGCCGGCCAGGTCGCCGGCATCTTCCTGGAAGCGAAATAATGCCGGATATAGATTATTGCGATTTGGTCCGAAGTCGTCGTAAAAAATCAAGTGGCGAACCTCCCGGTGGGCCAGGAGGTCTTTGGCGATGAAATAGTCGATATCGAAACCGGACCCCATCCAGCCAAGGACGCGGACTGTCGCGGGCCGTCCGAGCCTTTGACTCAACTGTTCCTGGAAACGAACGGCATCGAGACTAAATAATATGCGCGACGACCCGAGGAGAGCCACATCGATCGGCCCCTTCTCTTCGAAGATCACGTGCTGAAGCCAGGGAAATGGCGCTTTTACCAAATTCTGTGACGCATAGGTCTGTTCGCGGGACGGCAGCCAGCTGGCCGGCACGATCGACGGCGACAACAAGATGACGAGGAGCAGGGCGAGAAAGCGCAACGCCGAAGAATACGTGGAGAATGCAGGACGCATACTAGTGACGGCTCAAAGGGAAATGAAACTCGTTGCCTGTCGACATTTCATCGCAGCATGGAGGAAATTTGGTGAAGCTGTTCAAAGGTATTGGCGAAGAAGCCGAGCGCGGTTGCGACATAGCAAAAAGTCAGCGTAACTGCCGCGGCGTGAATCCATGGATTGGCCATGTATTTTTTGTATCCCTCGCGCCCCAGTCGCTTTTTCAAGGCGTTCGAATAGTAGTGATTGATCACGAGCCCGATCGCATGAATCGCGCCGAAAGCCAAGTAGTTCCAGCCCGCGCCATGCCAGATGCCGACGAGGAGGAAGACCACGGCGATGGAAATGGCGATGGCATGGATCGCAAACGAAGGCCCGCCCGCCCGGACGAGATACTTCGAGAGGGGCGCAAACACGATATCCCGCATGTACTGGGAGAGCGTGATGTGCCAGCGGTTCCAGAATTCCTGGAGATTGCGTGCGGCGAACGGATTGTCGAAATTCTCGGGAACCGGAATCCCGATGATCGCCGCGGCGCCGATGGCCATGTCGCAGAAGCCGGAAAAATTGCAGTAAAGGAACAGGTAATAGAAAACGACGGCGATCGGCACGTCGATCCAGAGGTGCGGGTGATTATCGAGCAGCAAATTGCCGTAAGCGAGCTGGCTGCAAAGGCCGCCGAGGAAAAGGTATTTTACGGCCCCGACCAAGATGCGCAGAGCGGCGCGACCGATCGGGACATCATAGCGTTCCGGCGCAAACCCGCGGCGATATTCCTCATAGGTGCTGATCGGTCCCAAGACCATCACCGGTAGGAAGAACGAGAAGTTCAAATAGGCGCACAGACCCGGCATGGGTGTTTCTGTATTGCGCACTTCCAAAGCGAGCCGACTGCAGCGAAAAGCCAGATAGGAAATCCCAACCATTGCAGGAGCCGCCCGCCAGTTCAAGTGCAGCGCCTGCCCCAGCGCGACGTACAATTGGTATGGCACAAAGCGAATGAGGACGAGCGCGCCGATCGGGGCCATGAACGCGATCCACGGGAGCCAGCCCTGGCGTCGAGCGAAAAGCCGAAGCGCGACGTATTGGACCGACACGATCACCAGATAGGCCACGAAGCGGGCGTTGTAATTCTGATTTCGCCCGTAGAACAAAAACAGATAGAGGCCGCCGAGATTCAGCAAGGCCAGCAATATCTCCCGAACCTCGCCGTTGAAACAGCGCATAACGGCGCGACAGAGAAAGATGTAGGCCAGGAGTTCGACCAGATTCCATGCGGGGTCCATCGCTAAAATCCTTTGTATACCAGCTGGGAATCCAACAGCCCCACCGGGCTGTTCAGGACCATGAAGATCGCCACGAGAGACACTGCAATGATCAGAATATAGACAAGGTGTTGCAGACCAAATGAAAGGTTCTTTGCGTGCTCGGGAGAATTGCGGGAGGCAGAGGGTGTGTCCAGGGCGTCAGATTGGTCCATAAGCGCGGCGCGCGATTTTTATTTTGGTCGACATGGGCTGGAAGGCAGGGAGTCGCAACTCGTATTCGCTCTTGTGCTCCGTTTCGGCGACGGCTGTAAAGCCCAGGCGAGTGTAGAGGTTGCGGACCATGCTGTTTTTCGCGGTCGGAAGGTAGATGCCGACCAGGCGGACGCAACCGCGTGACTGCGCGAGGCGAGCCAATTCCGCGAGCGCCTCTTCTTCCACCTGTCGTTTCAGCACCCGGCAGCTCATGATCCAGGTGTCGATGATCATCGCGTCGTCGATTTTCTTTCCGATGAGGACCGATATGAGGCCGTGATCCCCAAAGCGATCGCCGAGCCGAACGGAGAAGCCGATGTGATCCGGTTCGTCGATCAGTTGGGCCACCTCGGCCTCGCTGCGGCGGCGGGTGGTCAGATTGAATTGGTTGCTCTTGTTGATGAGTTGGGAAACGCGCGGCACGTCGATCGGATTAAACTCCGTCATCACGGCCAACATCTGCAATGACTCGAGGTAGGAGTCCATGTCGGTGACCGAGGAGGCGAAAGCGACGCGTTGCGCTTCCGCCTGGTATTGCGCAGTGCGCTCGACGTCTTCCGTCGTGATTGCCGCAGGCATGAAATATCCACAGTCCTGGAGCTGGCCCACGTACTCGGCCGGATCGGGCCCGAGCAGGATGGTGGAGGCTTCCGGGACAAACTGGCGGACGATCTCGATTTCTGCCGGATTATCATCAACAAAAACCACGCTATCGACGCCGAGATTCAGTTCCTTGGCGATGGCGCGGATGTTTTCGGATTTGGGTTCCCAGTTTGCCCGGAAAGAAACGATGTCGGGAAGCCGCAAAACCATCTCAGGATGTTTCTCGAAGGCTTCGGCTGCGCGTTCGTGGTCGTTCTTGCTGCAAACAGCGAGCAGCACCCCGCGCTCTTTCAGGGAAAGGATATAACGCTGAAACGCTTTGAAGGCTTCGCCGCGCGGAGAGGTATCTCCCAGCTCGATGCCTTCCAGCCCGTCGTCGGCGACCACGCCGCCCCACAGTGTGTTGTCGAGGTCGAGCGCCAGCACTTTTTTTGGGGGCTGTTTCAAGGCGACGATCAAGCGCGCCGCCTCTCGCGCGAGACTGGCCAGGAGCGCCGGTGAGCCGGGTTGTTTGCTCTCATACCATGAGCGATCGTCTTTCGCCTCCAGCCCTCCCAGACGATGGGCGAGGAAGGCCAGGTCACAAATATGAACAAAGGGGGCGGCGTTCAGCCCGAGTTCGAGGTTGAGCCAGCTCCGATAGCTCCAGGCCGATCCCAGAGTCTTGGCCCGCAGCGCGCCCAGATCGTGACGCGCCGGCAAGATGAAATTCGTCAAAAGAACGTCTGCTCCGAATCGTTCGTTCAGTCGGCGGGCAAGGCCGAGGATCGAATTTATGACCGACCGGCCTTCCGCTTCGACGGAGTCGCGTCCATCAGTCAGTCGACCCGTGTACGCCGCGTGCCGATCGGAGGGCAGAAGGAGCACGACTTCCGGGGCGAAAGCGTAGAGCCCGCTGTCGTCGTCCATGATCTCGGCGACGTAGTTGTCATAAGCGCCAAGCCAGATCTCGACAGGGTTTCCAGATACGTCGCAGAGGTGCTGGATGAGTTCGTGGAGCGGATAGAAGCTGCAGCCTCCGACGATGGCCAGCCGGACGGAATCCCGCGCAGAGGCCGGGCGCACGAGCCCGCGAGCCAAGGCTTTCTTCCGGTAGGATGAAAGCAGGAAAAGCTCATCGAAGGCCATGGCCTGCCGGGTCAGCGACTGAAGTTCGGTCCAAAATGCCGGGTCGCCGCTGCGCAGCGAGTCTTTGAGAGGGCTGAAATCCATTGGAGAGAAGCGTGTCTGCCCTCGGGGGCCGCGCATCTCCCGAAGCGGAAAATCCGTCTGCATGACAAGCGTGGCAAGTGGGGCAGGCGAAGACAAATATCGGCTCGGAGCGATACCGCAACCCACAAACGCGTGACAACTCCCGGTGCAAACGGACGGGCTTTTGCCGGAAAACCCGGTGGCTGCTCAGTTGACCGTGAAGTTTTCGGAGGGGAGAAATTTTGGTTCGAAGGAGGGGCGTTTTTGAACGGTTTTCCCGCCGTTTTTTCCGACTTTGTGAAAAGTTTCACAAATAGACCTTGCGGGGCGCGCCGGGGATTCGCAGACTGACCGTCGCCCGTGCGATACCCCGCCGCCATCACCATCCTTTTGCCCATTGCTCTTGTGCTTTCCGCCTGCGGACAGCGCTTCAGCAATGCGAATATCGATGTCGTGAATCGGGAGCTGGAGCGCGCGAATACCGCCGCCGAGAAGGGGATCAAGGAAAACGGCGTTACCCCCAAGCTCGTCGAGTCCATCCTGGGGCCGCCCAAATCGATCGAATCCCACAAACTCGACCTCGAGACGCAGAAAAAAGAGGTCGAAGTGGTGCGCTACACCTACGTGCAGGACGGCGAGACGCTCGAACTGCACTTTTTTGACAACAAGCTGATTTCCTCTGTGCCGCATCTCGGCGTAAAGCCACCTGCGTCGGAGACCACGCCGCCATGACCATTCCGCCCGAGCTTCTCTCGAAAATCGACGAGGCCATCACCCACTACCCGGCTTCGAAGCGCAGCGCTTCGCTCCCGCTTCTGCATCTCTGGCAGGAGCATTTCGGCTGGATCTCCGACGAAGCCATCACTTGGATCGCCGAGAAACTCGAACTGCGGCCGATCAATATCCTCGAACTGGTCACCTTCTACCCGATGTTCCGGCGTCAGCCGGCGGGTCGGCGGCACATTCGCGTCTGCCGCACGCTCTCCTGCGCCATGGCGGGCAGCTACGAGCTGCGCGAAGCCATTGCGAAGGCGGCAAATATCGATCTCCATAAGCCGGCGAACGAGCATCACGGCGAATCGGATACCGGCGTGCACAATGCCGGCCACGGCAGCCCGATTAGCGTCAGCCCGGATGGCGCCTACTCCATCGAATTCGTGGAATGTCTCGCCAGTTGCGGCACGGCGCCGGTGGCGATGGTCGACGACCTTTTCCAGGAAAATATCTCGATCAACGAGGCGGCAAATCTCCTGAAGCTGGAGCAATCCTCGGCTGTGCTGCCGAAGCTCATCCCGGCCCACCCGCGCGAGCGGCGGCTCATTTTCAAGAATATCGACCGCCAGGGCTGGAAAAACGACCTCGACAGCTATCTCGGCGATGGCGGCTACAACGAGCTGAAAAAAGCGCTCGGCATGAAGCCCGAAGAAATCGTCGAGGAAGTGAAGAAGTCCGGCCTCCGGGGCCGTGGCGGCGCGGGTTTTCCCTGCGGTGTCAAGTGGGGCTTCATCAAGCGCGGCGGACCGAAGCCGACTTACCTCATCTGCAACGCGGACGAGTCGGAGCCCGGCACTTTCAAGGATCGCTATATCCTGCACCAGGATCCGCATCAGCTCATCGAGGGCATGGTCATTTCCTGCTTCGCGGTGGGCGCCAACCTCGCCTATATCTATATCCGCGGAGAGTTCCCGGAAGGCGCGCAGATTCTGGAGAAGGCGCTCGCCGAAGCGCGCGAGAAAGGGTTCCTCGGGAAGAACATCCAGGGCAGCGGCTTTGACTGCGAGATCTACGTGCATCGGGGCGCCGGCGCCTACATTTGCGGCGAAGAGACCGGCCTCATCGAATCGCTCGAAGGCAAGCGCGCCTATCCGCGCATCAAGCCGCCTTATTTCCCGGCGGTGCTCGGCCTCTACCAGTGCCCGACCATCGTGAACAACGTGGAGACCCTTTGCCACGTGAAGCACATCATCGGCATGGGCGGCGTCGAGTATGCCAAGATCGGCCGGCCGAATAACACCGGCACCCGTATCCTCTGTGTCTCCGGCGACGTGCAGAAGCCCGGCTACTACGAAGTCGAGGTGGGCTCGCTCACGATGGGTGAGTTGATCAACGACATCTGCGGCGGTTTGAAGGAAGGCCGCACGCTCAAGGCCGTCATTCCCGGCGGCTCTTCGGCCAAGGTTCTGAAGGCCGGTGAGAAGTACAAGATCAAGGACAAGGAGCTCACGCTGGAAGATCTCCCGATGGATTTCGACACCCTTGCAGCGGCGGGCTCCATGGCGGGCTCGGGCGGCGTCATCGTGATGGATGACACGCGCAACATGGTGGAGATGCTGAATAACATCAACGAGTTCTACGCCCACGAATCCTGCGGCCAGTGCACGCCCTGCCGCGAAGGTTCGCTGTGGATGAAGAAGATTACCGACCGCATCATCGCCGGCGGCGGCACGGACAAGGACCCGGATGTCCTGAAGACCGTGGCCGATAACATCGCCGGCAAAACCATCTGCGCCTTCGGCGAAGCCTGCGCCTGGCCCGTTCAGAGTTTCGTGGCCAAGTTCCGCGACGAATTCGCCGCCAAATCGACCAAGCTGCAGCCTCCGCCGATGCCGCCGGAATATAATTCCGAGGAGCTGGTGAAGAACGAGTCCATCCCGCCAGTGCCCGCTCCGCGCGGCAATGGCTCGGAAATTATGGCTCCGGCTGCCACCCGTTAGTTGGGCAAACATCGCACCTTTTCATGAGCACCGAGACCATCGCTCCACCACAAATGCTCAACGTCCAGATCGACGGCGTCTGGAAGCAGTTTCCCAAGGGCACGCGCGTCATCGAGGCGTGCACCCAAGCTGGAAAGTTCGTTCCGCGTTACTGCTATCACTCCAAGCTCTCATCGCCGGGCAATTGCCGTATGTGTCTCATCGAGATGGGCACGCCCAAGATGGGACCGGATCGCAAGCCGGTGCTCGGCGCCGATGGCAAGCCGGAGATCAACTGGATTCCCCGGCCACAGATTTCCTGCGCGCAGGATGTCGCGGAAGGCATGGCCATCCGCACCGATTCACCGATGGTGCAGGAATGCCGCCAGGGGGTGATGGAGTTTCTGCTCATCAATCACCCGCTCGATTGCCCGATCTGCGACCAGGCCGGCGAATGCCGGTTGCAGGAATTTTCCGTGGAGTACGGCAAGGCGACCTCGCGCTTTCTCGAGCACAAGGTCAAGAAGCCGAAGAACATCGAACTCGGGCCGCGGGTCACGCTGGACGCCGAGCGTTGCGTGCTTTGCTCGCGCTGCATCCGCTTCATGAACGAAGTCGCGAAGGATGACGTGCTTGGCTTTGTCGATCGTGGTTCTTTCTCCACGATCTCCTGTCATCCGGACCGGATTCTCGACAGCAACTACTCGCTGAACACCGTCGATATCTGCCCGGTGGGCGCGCTCACTTCCTCGGATTTCCGTTTCAAGATGCGCGTTTGGTTTCTCAAGGAGACCAAGACCATCGACGTCAACGACGGCCTCGGTTCGAACATCACCATCGGCAGCCGCCAGGAGCAGATTTACCGCATCACTCCGCGCGAGAACAACGACGTCAACTCGTGCTGGATCCCGGATTCCTATCGGCTGAATTTCAAGTATCTGGCGCGCGAAGACCGCCTGAAGGCCCCCGCCGTGCGCGGCGAACCGGCCGGCTGGACGCAGGCGCTGGCCGTGGCCGGCGAACAATTGACGAAACACCGGGGCGCGATCGCCATGGTTGTCTCGGCGCGTTTCACCAATGAGGAGCTCTTCCTGGCCAAGCAACTCGCGGCCAAGCTCGGCATCGAGAAAGTCGACGTCCTGCCCCGCACCGGCGTTCCCGACGGCATCATGACGGTGGCCGATCTCAATCCGAATACCGCCGGCGCCAAGCTGCTCGGCCTCACGGGCGAGAAGCCCGGTTCCAAGCTGCCGGAGATCGCCGAAGGCGTGAAGAGTGGCGCGATCAAGGCGTTGATCTGTCTCGGCGAAGACCCGACGAAGTGCGGCATCAATGCCGCCGACCTGGCCAAACTCGGCGCTCTCGTTATCACCGACATTCTCCCGAATGCGGCCACGCCGCGCGCCACCGTGGTGCTGCCCGCCAGCGGCTGGGCGGAAAAGCGCGGCTCCATGATCAATGTCAAAGGCCGCCTGCAGCGTCTCAACCGCGCCGTCCAGGCTCCCGGTGAAGCGCACGACGATTGGGAAATCCTCCGCGACCTCATTCACGCCGTGAGCGGCTCGAACGGCTTGCACACCATCGAGGACGTCTTCAAACAAATGGCGGAAGCCACCAAGGAGTTCTCCGGATTGAGCCTGAGCAAAATCGGCGATCTGGGTCTGCCGCTCCTCACTCCCGCCTGAGTCACTAACCACCCGCAACGATGGAATTTCTCCACAACCCACTTTTGCTGATCATTGTCAGCTCCGTTCTCAAGACGGGATTTCTGATCTTCGGCGTGGTGCTGCCGCTGGTCAGCTACACCGTGTACGCCGAGCGCCGGGTGAGCGCGCTCATTCAGGATCGCCTCGGTCCGAATCGGACCGGTTTTCCGCTCAGTCTCGCGGGGTTTGGGCTAAAGGATTGGTCGCCGTTCTTGGGCGGCCTTGGGCAGCCGGTGGCGGACGCCGTGAAATTTCTGCTCAAGGAAGAATTCACGCCGGCGTCGGTAAACAAGTTCTACTATTTCCTGGCTCCGATTCTGGCGATGGCGCCGGCGCTCGTCACGCTCGCCGTGATCCCTTTCGGCAGCTTCCTCTTTGGTCAGAAGATGGTGGTGGCTGATGTGAATGTCGGCATCCTCTACATCTTTGCCATCGCCTCGATCGGCGTCTACGGCATCGTGCTGGCGGGATGGTCGTCGAATTCGAAGTATCCGTTTTTCGGGAGCATTCGCGCTTCTTCACAGATGCTTTCCTATGAGCTTTCGCTCGGGCTGAGCGCGGTGCCGGTGCTCATGATTTTCGGAAAGCTGAACCTGTCGGATATGATCAGTTATCAGGTCCACAACGGCTGGTTGCTCGTGCCGCAGCTCTTTGGCCCGGGGGCTTCGCTCCAGCGGCTTCTGCTCTGGGTTCCGATCTTCATCTCGTTTGTCGTCTTCACGATCTCGATGTTTGCGGAGACAAACCGACTGCCGTTTGATCTTCCCGAGTCCGAAACGGAACTCGTGGCGGGATATCATACCGAGTACGCGGCGATGAAGTTCGCGCTGTTCTTCCTCGGGGAATACGCGGCGATGATCACGGGATGCTCCCTCATCGTGGTGCTCTTTCTGGGCGGCTGGCACCTGCCGGGTCTTCCGGAAAACACCGCAGAAACGTCGACGCACATCGGCGGCATCATCGTTGGCCTCATTCACATCGGGGTCTTTTTTGCGAAGGTCTCCGCGCTGCTCGTCTTCTTCATCTGGGTGCGGTGGACGTTGCCGCGCTTCCGCTATGACCAGCTCATGAAGCTGGGCTGGCTCTATCTTTTCGAAATCGCACTCGTAAACATCTTTGTCACCGCCGGCATCCTGGCGTTCATCAAATAGCCATGGCTTACACCATACCGCGTCCCAAACTGACCTTCGCCGAGAAGATGTATCTTCCGAGCGTTGTCGCCGGCCTGGCGATTACGTTCAAGCACTTCAAGGACATGATCACCGGCAAGACCAAGGTGGTCATGCAGTATCCGGAAGAGCGCTGGGATTCCCAGATGCCCGAGCACTACCGCGGCGCGCCTACGCTGGTCAAAGACGAGCATGGCCGCGAGCGTTGCGTCGCCTGCCAGCTTTGCGAATTCATCTGCCCGCCGCGGGCCATTCGCATCAAGCCCGGCGAACTTCCGGCCGAAAGCAAATTTGCCAAGGTCGAGAAGTATCCCGTCGAATTCGACATCGACATGATCCGCTGCATCTACTGCGGACTCTGCGAAGAGGTGTGTCCGGAGCAGGCGATCTTTCTACGTAAGGACTACGCGATCACCGGCACGAGCCGGGAGGAGATGGTGCATAACAAGCAGAAGCTCTATGAGCTCGGCGGCGTGATGCATGACCTCGTCCACAAATGGAACCCCAAAAAGTGAACCGACTGAGCCGCCTGCCGCTCGTAACTCGCCAAGCCTAAATGTCGCCTCTTCTTTTCTGGCTGTTTTCCGCGCTGATGCTCGTTTTCGGGCTGGGTGTGATTCTGAATCGCAATCCGGTCGCGAGCGCGCTCAGCCTGGTTGTGACTTTCCTTTGCCTGGCTGCGCTCTTCGTCGGGCTCGACGCTTACTTCATCGCGGTCATCCAGGTGCTGGTTTACGCCGGCGCGGTCATGGTGTTGTTTCTCTTCATCATCATGCTCCTCGATCTCCGGAAGGAGACACTGCGCAAGGTCAATACCCTGGCCACGATTGGCGGCGGCGCGGTGGCGCTCGCTTTTGTCGCGGAACTCATCTCCGTGTTGCACGGATTTGGCGCCGGGCATCAACAATTCCCCGCGCTCGGTCGCGAGAACATCGACGACGTCCGCGAAGTCGGCACGACGCTTTTCACTTCCTACAATCTGCCCTTCCAGGTGATCGGCGTTCTCGTGCTCGTGGCCTCCATTGGCGTGGTCATCCTCTCCAAGCGCGAACTCAAGTGACCCGCATCGTCCCAACCGCATGACCCATCTCACCCTTAACGATTATCTGCTGGTCAGTGGAGTGCTCTTCGCGATCGGTTTCGCCGGAGTCCTCCTGCGTCGCAACATCATCATTATCTTCATGTGCCTGGAGTTGATGCTCAATGCGGCCAATCTCTCGCTGGTCGCCTTCTCCCGGTTTCATCTCGTCCCGCAGACGGGAGCGGACGGCGTTGCGGTTCTCTTGCCAAACTATAACGCGCAGGTCCTGGTTTTCTTCATCATCACCGTCGCCGCCGCGGAGGTCGCCGTAGGCCTCGCCATCATCGTGGCGCTCTTCCGCGCCCGCCAGACGACCCACGTCGAGGACATCAGCTCGTTGAAGTTCTAACGAGGCGCGCAACCCACTCATCGCTTTTTCAATGAACAGCAACATTCCCTGGTTCATTCTTCTGTGTCCGCTGATCAGTGCAGCGCTCATTTTGCTCTTCGCCCGCAAATCGCCGGGGCTGAGCCCGCTCATTTCCGTTTTCGCGGTTTGCATTTCTTTCGCGGCGAGCGTGGTGGCGTTCATCACGCCATTCAGTTCGGAGCCGAATCAAGTCTCATGGATTGATCTGGGAAAAACCTTCCAGATTCCGATCGGTGTCGCCGTCGATCCGATCGCCAAGGTCATGCTCCTGATCGTGACCGGCGTCGGTGCACTCATCCATATCTACTCGCTCGTCTATATGGAGCACGACGAAGCCAAGGACCGATTCTTTGGCGCGCTCTCGCTCTTCATGTTTTCGATGCTCGGCATCGTCCTGGCGGATAACTTCGTCATGATGTTCATCTTCTGGGAACTGGTCGGTGTGAGCAGCTACCTGCTCATCGGCCATTGGTACCAGAGGGATTCGGCGGCAAAGGCGGCCAACAAGGCCTTCATGACCAACCGCATCGGCGACTTTGGCTTCATGCTGGGCATCCTGCTCGTCTGGAACATGACCGGCGCGATCAGCTTTCAGGGCATCCAGAGCAACATCGCCGCGCTGACCGCGAATCCGACGTATCTGACGGTCGCCGCGCTTTGCATCTTCTGCGGCGCGGCCGGCAAATCGGCGCAATTTCCGCTGCATGTCTGGCTTCCGGACGCCATGGAAGGCCCGACGCCCGTCTCCGCGCTCATCCACGCGGCGACAATGGTGGCCGCCGGCGTTTACATGCTGGTGCGGGTTTTCTTCATCATCGGCGCTTCGGCGGATGCGCTGAATGTCATCGCCTGGATTGGAATTATCACGGCAGTGCTGGCGGCGCTCATGGCCACCCAGCAGGACGACATCAAGCGCATCCTCGCTTACTCCACACTGTCGCAGCTCGGCTACATGGTTTCTGCGGTCGGCGCCGGAGCGCCCGAGGCGGCAATGTTTCACCTCTACACTCACGCGTTTTTCAAGGCGCTGCTCTTCCTTGGCGCCGGTGTGGTGATTCATGCGCTGCATCATGAGCAAGATATTTGGCGCATGGGCGGTCTGCGGCAAAAGATGCCCAAGACCTTCCTGACCTTTGTCATTGGGACTTTGGCCCTCATGGGCTGCTTCCCGTTGAGCGGCTTTTTCTCCAAGGATGCGGTGCTTCTCGCGGCCTACGAGTCGCATATTGGGATCTTCTGGCTGGGGGTGTTTACGGCCTTCCTCACCGCCTTCTATATGTCGCGCCTGGTGGTGGTGGCATTCCTCGGCAAGCCGCGGACCCACGAAGCGGAGCATGGTCACGATGGACCGTTTGCCATGATGATGCCGTTGGTCGTCCTCACAGTCCTGGCGGTGATCGCCGGCTGGCAATGGCTGCTCGCGGGGCACGTCTTCGGCACGGAATTCTTTGAGCACATGGAACAGCGTGTGCATGGCGGGGAGCACGGTCTCCTGGTGTCTTGCCTGGCCTCGGCAGCCTTTGCCATCGGAGCGCTCAGCGCCTTTGCGCTGTACAGCAACAAGGTCAAGGAGCCGATCGTCAATCCGCTCGCCCACCTCTTCAAAAACAAGTTTTACTTCGACGAAATTTACGAGGGGCTCATTGGCGCGACCCAGGGTTTGCTGGCGAAATTCCTTCGCGTATTCGACGACATCATCCTCGGCGGGCTCGTGCGCGCCACGAGCATGATTGTCTGGGCCGGCGGCTATGTGCTGCGCTGGCTGCAGGTGGGCAATCTCCAGGGCTACGCCTTCCTCTTCGGCCTCGGGGTGGTTGCTCTCATCTACGTCGTCGTCTTCGCAAAATGATTCGACTTTTCCAACTCGAGCGCTGATTCGACCACCTTCCTTTTACCGTGCTCAATCTTCTCATCTTTGCCCCTGTCCTGTTTGCCATCGGCATCCTTCTCGGAGCGCCGGCGCGCAAGACCGCGCTGCTCGCCGGGTTTACCGAATTCATCGTCTCACTGCTTACGTTCCTTTCTTATGATCGGGCGCACGGCGGATTCCAATTCGTGTCCCGGTCGGAGATCATTCCCGAGTGGGACCTGAGTTATTTCGTAGCGGCGGACGGCCTGAGCGTCGTCATGCTGTTGCTTACCGGCATCGTGACCTTGGCTGCCGTTTGCGCGACGCCGAAGATCGAGCGCCGCGAAGGCCTGTTCTACGCTTGCCTGCTCTTCATCGCGGCAGGCGCGGCGGGCGCCTTTGCTTCGGAGGATCTGTTTTTCTTCTACGCATTCCATGAATTGGCGCTGATCCCGACCTTCCTGCTCATCGGCATCTGGGGCAGCGGCGAACGCCAGTCCATCGCCTGGAAAGTCACGATCTACCTCGCCCTCGGCAGCATCGTCCTGCTCATCGGCCTCATCGATCTCTATCAGGCGCTTCCAGCCGCCGTGCGAACCTTCGACATGACGAAGCTGCAGCACCTCGATGCCAGCGCGGCCATCGCCGCGACCCGCCAGGTGCGTCCCTTCATCTTCCTGCTCGTCGGCTTCGGCACGCTGGTCTCGCTTTTCCCGTTTCACTCCTGGGCGCCTTCGGGCTACGCCTCGGCGCCGGCTCCCGCAGCCATGCTGCACGCCGGGGTATTGAAGAAATTCGGCCTGTATGGGCTCCTGCGCCTGGTCGTGCCGCTGCTTCCGGCCGGCGCACAGCAGTGCTCGAATCTGCTCCTCGCCCTGCTCATCGGAAACATCCTTTACATCGGCCTCGTCACCATCGCGCAGAAGAAGCTCGATCTCACGCTGGGCTACTCGAGCGTGATGCACATGGGCTACATCTTCCTGGGCATCGCTTCGATGAATTCGATCGGGCTCAGCGGGGCTTCGCTGCTCATGTTTGCCCATGGGCTCTCGATCGCGGCGCTCTTTGCCATCGCAGGCTGGATTCGCGAGCAGCATCGTTCGCTCTCCTTTGAAAGCCTGGGCGGCCTGGCCAAGCCCATGCCTTTCCTTGGCCTGACCTTCGGCATGGCGGCCTTTGCTTCCATCGGGCTGCCGGGCTTCGCCAATTTCGCCAGCGAAATCATGGTCTTTTTCGGCGCCTTCAAGAACGGCTCCCCCTCGCTTACCTTCGAGCCCTTCCAACTCGCAACCATCGGCGCTCTCTGGGGCGTCGTGATTTCCGCGGTTTACATGCTGCGCGCCTACCGTGCAGTCTTCCTCGGGCCGCTCGCCAAAGGCACGACCGCCTGGACGGATCTCAAGGGCGCCATGCGTTGGCCGCTCATCATCCTTCTCGCTACGCTTCTGCTCGCGGGCTTCGAGCCGAATTACTTCCTCTCCTTCCTCAAGCCGACCATCGAAGCGCTGCTCCGCTAATTGCTCATGCACCCGATTGCGCCCATTTCACTGGAAATCGCCGTTCTCATCCTCGGCGTCATCATGCTCCTGGCTGAATCCTTTTCGAAGGATGAGGACAAGGGCTGGATAGCCCGGACCTCCATTTTCGTCATCGGCTGGTTGTTCCTTTTCTCCTTCTTTACTTCGGGCAATCCGGCGGAGATCCCGGCGAACAGTTATTGGAATTTCTATTCGGCGGATCCAACGGCGATGTTCTTCAAACGCATCGCGCTGCTGACCACAGTTGTCGTGCTGGTGATGTCGCTGGAGTACAAAGATGTGCTCAAGCGATACATCCCCGGTTCGGCCCTGGGCGCGGGCACGGGTGAGTTTTACACGCTGCCCATCTTTACCTGCGCCGGCCTCATGTTCATGGCCTCGGCGATCGATTTCACCTTGATCTTCGTTTCGCTCGAGCTGGTGACGATTTCCTTCTACGTGCTCGTGGCCTATACCCGCCGCAAGCCGGAAACACTGGAAGCCGGCGTGAAGTATCTCATCCTTGGCGCGCTCAGCACCGGGTTTCTTGTTTACGGCATCACCTGGATCTTCGGGGTGACTGGCGAGACGAAGCTCTCGCGCATCGCCGAAGCCATTCCGCATCTCCCCGCGGGTGATCACGCGCTGCTCTTCGGCATCCTGCTGGTCATGATTGGCCTCGGCTTCAAGGTCGCCGCTGCGCCCTTCCAGCTCTGGGTGCCGGACGTGTACCAGGGTGCGCCGACGCCGATTACGGCTTTCCTTTCCGTCGGCTCGAAGGCAGCCGGTTTCATCGTGCTCATGCGGGTCGTGCAGACGTTCCTCGGCGTTCCGGAAGTTGCCGGCAAGGTGGTGGCGATGCTCGCCATCCTGGCGGCGCTCAGCGTCGTCTACGGCAATCTCGCCGCGCTGCCGCAGGATAATCTCAAGCGCCTGCTGGCTTACTCCAGCATCGGCCACGCGGGCTACCTGCTCATCGCCGTGGCCAGCGTCAGCACGAAGACCAGCGGCTTTGGCTCGGCTAATGTCGCCATCACCTTCTATCTGGCGGGCTATCTATTGATGACGCTGCTTTCCTTCCTTGTGCTCATCGTTGTGTCCCGGCATTCGCGCGGCGAAGACATCGAGCATTTTAATGGCCTCGGCAAGCGGTCGCCAGGTTTGGCGTTGGGGATGCTCGTGGCCATGCTTTCGTTGGCTGGCATTCCGTTCACCGCAGGCTTTTACGGCAAGTTCCTCGTCTTTGGGGCCGCCGTGCAGCAGGGCCATTACTTCCTGGTTGGACTTGGCATCATCACGGTCGGCGCAGGCTTCTACTACTATCTGCGCGTCGTAAGTGCGATGTACTGGCAGGAGCCGACGGATGCGACCCCGATCAAAGTCTCGCCTTTGACATCGCTGACGATTTTCGCCCTCGCTGCTGCGATCATTTTTTTCGGCATCTTCCCGAGCCCGATCATCGACATGCTGCGTGGTGAGTCGTCTGCCGTCGCGACCACAGCGCAGGTCGAGGCAGTCGTTCGCTAGCTGATCTAAAGACCGCTTTCGATTTCCGGGCGGAAGACCACACCATGTTCTCCCTTGCCGGCAAAAGCGCTTTGGTTACGGGAGCGGCGTCCGGTATCGGCGCGGCCATCGCCACGACTTTCGCCCGCGCAGGCGCTCGTGTATTCATCGCCGATCGCCAGCAGGTCGAAGGGCAGGGGATGGTGGAGCAAATCCGCGCGGCCGGCAGCGGGGCCGATTTCGTCCTGCTCGACATCTCGGACGAAGCTGCGTGCGATCGGATTGCCCAGACCGTGCTCACTCAGGCGGGACAGCTGGACATCCTAGTCAATAACGCCGGCATCGGTCATGTCGGCACGATGACGGGCACCGCTGGCAGTGACCTGGATCGCCTTTATGCGGTTAATACGCGCGGCACATTCAATGTCACCAAAGCCTTTTTCCCCTCAATGCTGGCGCGCCGATCCGGAGTCATCGTCAACATTGCTTCCATCGCGGGATTGGTCGCGGTGAAAGACCGCCTGGCCTATACGATCACCAAACACTCGATCGTGGGGCTGACTCGCGCTATGGCGCTCGATCACGCTCGCGACGGCATTCGGGTGAATGCCATCTGTCCCGGCCGCGTGGAAACTCCGTGGGTCACTGAACGACTCAAGGAGTACCCTGACCCGAAAGCCGCGTACGAAGAAATGTGCAATACCCAGCCTATGGGCCGGATGGGCAAGCCCGAAGAAATCGCCGCCGCGGCGCTCTTCCTGGCGAGCGACGAGGCGGCCTTCATCACCGGAGCGACGCTCACGCCGGACGGCGGTTGGAGCGCGGGGTGACGAGCTAGTCTTTTAAGATGGAATCGCGGTAGTCAGCCGAGTTTGTCCCAGATGAACAAAGCCACGACGGCGCCGAGAATGGAGAGAATCAGACCGGCCGGATGAAAAGTTTGGCCCGGCTCCGGTTTGGAGAAAAGACGGGCAATCAAGCCGCCGACAATCGATCCCACGACGCCCAGAAGGACGGTCGCGATAAACCCAAACTGCGCTCCCATGAGATGCTTGGCCACAAAGCCCGCAATGAACCCCAGGATGATGGACCAAAGGATGTGCAACATATCGGCAGTATTCGTTTTCGGTGTTTCATCCGGCCGTAAATAAAGCGCCGCGGAGTTGCGGCGCCGGGCGCCGAGTGCTTCATTGCCCGCTCCGATCTCCCAATCTACTCATTTCGACCTACTATAGTCGGTATCGTCTGGAAAATCTGGGCCTCGCTGCAGAGGACGCGCTGCGCGATCCGTCGATTCAACTGCCCGCGGATCACTCCTGGTATCAAGTCATCGCCACGGCTCCGGCAATCGAGCAAAGAATGTGGGGGACGCAGCAGGAGGCAATTGACACTCATCATTCTTCGGTCCGCGCCTGGCGGGCCGATGCCGAGGAGAGCCTGGCGGAACTCGAAGCGGATTTTCCGCGGCAAACTTTTCGGGACAGGAAGGGCCGGGAGGCAATATTGGACGCCGAGAAACTACAACTGCCCGATCGCGCGGAGCCGCTTTATTTCAAGGACATTACCTATGCAGAGTCCGAGCTGGCCTGGCTGCGGCAACGATTGATCTTGCGGTGCAAGTTTGGCGGGGTTGGTAAAGTGGTCATCGTTAAGTGTTATCCCAAAGCTTTCAAAGGGAATGACGAAAATTTGTTTCAGGCCTTTTCGGATTACTATTCCCGATTCAAGGCTGCCGAAGAGTATCGGACCCAGCTTGCAAAGCGCGATTTTGGATCGAGTGAAGGCGCGGAAAAGCGCGACCCGAAAACGCCGCGCCGTGAGCAGAGGGAAATGCGGTTTGCAGAGAGCACAAAACGACAACGATTCGGCGCGCGATGTGTAGCCGGTGAAGATTGCGCGCCCTACGCTTGCGGTATGTGAATCATGAGAGCGCAGTGGGCTGAACGGTCCTTCGCGCCGGCACGATTCGCATGTGTCAGCAAAACTATTCCCCTCGAACGAGCTTGCACGCTTGCCTGCTGGAAGCTGTGTCTGACTCCTATTCCCATCGCTTCTCCCCATGAAACGCATACTCCATTATCCGACTCTCCTCGGCTTGATCGGCGCGGCGACGTTCGCCCTCGCAAGTCGCGCGGACGCACAAATCAAGGTCTCCTGTGTCGGCGATAGCATTACCTTCGGCTCGGGAGCCTCTTCGGGCAATTCCTACCCGTCCCAATTGCAGCGACTGCTGGGCTCCGGCTACAGCGTCGGTAACTTTGGCCATGGCGGCGCCACACTGCTTTCCACCGGCGACATCCCGTATATAAATCAGGCTGAGTACGCGAGCAGCGGGTCCTTCAATCCGGCGATCGTGGTCATCATGCTTGGCACGAACGATGCAAAGGATTCCAATTGGGCGAACCACTCGACCTTCACCAGCGACTACAATGCGCTCATCAATCACTACCGCAGCCTGCCCACGCACCCGGTGGTTTGCCTGATGACGCCGCCGACGGTCTACGGCTCGGGATTCGGCGGAAACATGGCCACGACTCTGAATAATACCATTTCGCCCCTGGTTGCGACGATCGCCGGCAATAACATTGCCCCGCTGATCGACGTGCATGCGGCCACGGCCAATCACTCCGAATGGTTTGCCGCGGATTCGTCGCACGTGCATCCCAACGATGCCGGCGCCGCATGTATTGCGCAGGTGGTCTATCAGGAGATCGTCTATCTTACGGCCTATACGCAGACTTTCGAGACGGAGAATCTGTCGGTTGCGGCGCAAACCTCCGGAGTCATGTATCGCGCCTCGACGGATACTCGCTTCAGCAATGGCGATGGAACGTTCTTCGACGCTACAGCGGTCAATCAATTCGTCACGCTGGCCGTGCCGAATATCGCGGCGGGAACCTATAACGTATGCCTTGGCATCAAGGGCTGGAGCAACAAGGGCCAGTTCCAGCTGGCGATTTCCCGGCTGGACAGTCTGAGCAGCGCCGCGAACCTCGGGTCGGTGGTGGATGAGTATTCCTCCGGCGAAACCTTCCCGGAAGTCGAGCTGGGAGCCTGGACGCCGGCGAGCACGAGTGACAAGGCCTTTCGCTATACGGTCGCGGGCAAAAACGCGAGCAGCGCAGGCTACGGCCTGGGTATGGATTACATCCGGCTCATCAAGCAGCCGGTTGGCGGATCGCTCACCGGCAGCTTTGTTGCCGGCTCCACTTCGACTTACAATCTGACCACGCTGGGAACGCGCGATTGGGCGCACTGGAACGGGACGTATATCCATAAGTCTTCCGGGGGTGGCCAGATCAGCGATGTCCATCGCATCGGCGGCGGAAACTATGGAACGTTCAGCGAGGCCGGTCGCAACATTTCCTGGACTGACGGCACACCGACCGCCGGCGGGACGAATGACCAGGCCTACATCTGGTGCAATAATACCCAGGACGCCGGGTGGACCTTCGCCGTGCCTGCGGATACCACTTCCCGCACGCTAAATGTGCTTTTTGGCGGAGCGACGGGCGCAACCGTCACGATCTCCGCGCACCTCTCCGACAGCTCGGCGCCGGATGTCCAAAGCACCCAAACGATCACTGGCGCAACGTTGAGCCTCGGCACGTTTACCTATGCGGCTGCTTCAGCGACGCAGACTTTGACGATCACACTGATCAAGGTTGCGGATAACGGCGGGCCGAGCGTGGATCTGGATGCCGCTTGGTTGCAGTAGGCGATCAAGCGATTTCCCATCCCGGACGGTAATTCTCTCTGAGGTATTTATCCGCCTCTGGCGCGTTGCTGAACCTCATCTCTGTGGAATTCCAGTCGAGCTTGCGGCCGCTGCGCATGGCCACGAGGCCGAGCAGACCGACTTCGGTCAAGGCGGCGCCATAGGCAAAATTTGCGCTCGCGGCTGGCCCGCCCTTGCAGGCATCCAGCCAGTCTCGGTGGTGGCCCTTGGATCGAGGCAGGCTTGCCGCCGGCCGCGCATAATCCTTGTCCCGTGATGCCGGAAGCAGCTTGGATCGACCACCCCAGCCCGGACTGACCAGTGCACCCTTGTCCCCTACAAAGAGGATGCCGTTGCCGTCCAGCTGCTCCTTATCGTCCAGCCCCTCGGGCTTTGGTGGTTTCAAGCCGCCTTCGTACCAGGTGAATTTCACCGGCGGCTTGTCGCCTCTTGGTCCAAAGTGATAGGTATACAGACCTGCCGCTGGCGCGATGTATTGATCGACTGGCCCGGCCGCGGAGGCCTCGATGCTCAGAGGCTCGCGGAGATCGAGCGCCCAGAGTGCCGGGTCGAAGTTGTGGCAAAAGAAATCCCCGATCGGGGCCGTGCCGAAATCCCAGAAATCCCGCCAGCGCACGGGATTCAAGGCGGCGCTATAGCCGCGCGCTTCCCGCGGTCCCAGCCAGAGATCCCAATTTACACCTTGCGGCATCGCCTCGTCTTGCGGGCGTCCATCCAGACCCTTGTTCCACCGAGTCGCGCTGGTCCAGGCATGAACTTCACGCACGTCACCGAGCGCGCCGTCCCATATAATTTCGCAGGTCTGGCGGATGAAGTCGCCGGAGTGACCTTGATTTCCCATCTGTGTGGCAACCCCAGTCTCGCGGGCAATTCGGGCAATCTGCCGCGCTTCCCAGACATTATGCGTCAGCGGCTTTTCACAGTAGATATGTTTGCCCTGGCGCATGACAGTCGCGCTGACGTAGGCGTGCAAATGATCGGGCGTGGCACACAAAATCGCATCGATCGATTTTTCCTTTTCCAACATCTGCCGAAAGTCTTCGTAGGCGGCGACTTTGTAATACGGAGTCTTTTCGGAATAGTGTTGCTCGATCTCGGCGCGAACCGGCGCCCGGCCGGCGCTGCCCTTGTAATAGAAGGGCTCGAGATTCTGCGCTTCGATCGGATCGGCGACGGCGATGATCTGCGCATCCGTTTCCTTGAAGAGCGCGCGCACATTCGTTCGCCCTTGACCGCCGCAGCCGACGATCGCGATATTGACCTTTTCGCTGGGAGGCACGAAGCCGGGGCCCCCGAGAACGTGTCGCGGCACGATGGTGAAGCCGACTGCCGCGGCGGCAGATCCGCGAAGGAAGTCCCGGCGAGTGACGCCGGAGCTCGGTGATGGTTGGGTGCGTTTCATGGTTGAACTCCTGGTTTAGGGCCATCCTCGGCGTCGGCGAAGCCGCGCACGTAGCCGATGCATTGGGCGATATCGTAGAGCGTGTTTTCCCAATCCCGCTCGTACTCGATGGATATGTTGCCGTCGAATTTCTGCCGGCGCAATTCCCGCAAGACGCCTTTGACATTGGAAACTCCTAGGCCCAGCGGCAGATCGCCGGCATCCGGGTTCCCGGCTTCCTTGATATCCTTCAAATGAATGCTGATCACGCGGCCCTCGAACATTTTCAACGCGGTCACAGCATCTACTCCGGATCGCGTCCAGTGCCCGATGTCGCCGGCGCAACCTAGGCGCGGGTCGCGGTCTTTGATCATGGCGAAGGTGTAAGCGGGGTCCCACAGCTTGTACGACGGGTCATTTGTATGCTTGGGATGATTGTGAATGCCAACGGGCAGATTGTATTCGCGGATCAGCTTCTCGATGAGCTCGATTTGATCGGGCGACGGCTCGGTGGTGATTGCGCGCACACCGAGTTTGCGGCCAAATTCAAACACCTTGCGAGCGCCCGCTTCGTCCTTCGGTATGGCCACGACGCCAAAGTTGACCGCAACCAAGCCATATTCCTTTACCTTGTCCTTGAGCTTCTGGATGGTTTCGTCCGAGGCATTGAAATCCACCTTTGTCGCACGATCCTCCGGACTCAGCGATTGACCGGGATAAAACTCGATCGCCTTCCCGCCGGCTTCCGCAGTCTTTTCGATGGCCTCGAATGCCGTGAAGCGATGGAAGGTGTAGGCCTGGCAGCCGAGGACGAATCCGCCGACGCGATATTCCGGACCGAGTGGTTCTGCCGTTGCGATCTGCGAAAAGAACGTGAGCGCGAAGGCGGCTAAGAGGAAGCGATAAATGCAGGTTCGCATAGTTTACGGCGCAGATTTGGGTTGCGGTGTTGCATCGCCAGGAGTCAACCCCATGGACCATTTTACCATTTCGACGAGCATGGTTTGGAAATCCGGGCGCCGCCAAACGTCGTCCACGTGCCCAAGGCCGTTGTAGATGACTCGGCCCTTGCCATAAGTTTTCGCCCAGGCCACAGCAAAATCATGATCCGAGCGCTTCACTCCCGAGCGAGTCAGATCGAGCTTTGACGCATCGAGGCTCAGCAACACACGCACATTCTCCCGGGAGAAATCCTTCAATTGATAGATTTCGTCGTGAAGCGTGAAGGCGTGAGGAAACTGTTCCATCCCGGGAAACTTCGGGTCTTCCACGATGAGCGGCGCGTCGAACTGTCCCCACGGATGCCCGTCGTAATACCCGCCCAACATCTTGCCATATTCCGGCCAACTGGTGAACGTGATCGCCGCGCTGTGGATGCCGATGAAGCCCTTTCCGTCATCATGGACAAACGCAAGCAGATCGGCCTTTTGCGACTCGTCCATGTCGAGATCGCCATCGGTGAAAAAGACAACGGTGGAGAACGCGTCGAGATTCTTCGCCTCGTACTTCAGCGGCTTTTTGGTAATGTTATAGCAATCGGTGCGGAAATACGTATTCCAGAGACCTGTGCTGCGCCCGAGCTCATAGAGAGTCACCATGGCCGTGGAAATGGCTTCGTGCTGGTAGCCTTTGCTTTGGCCGATGACCAGGAGATTGCGCACGGGCTTGGCCGGCGCCTGCGCGGCGGCATGGACTGCCATTGCAGCTAACGCGGCCAGCGCGCAAAGAACGATTCTCGGTGCTCTCATGGAGATGAAATCTTACACCGTGGCGGCGATTTGCTCTTTCGACGAGGCGTCGGCCGGTTGCGCGTACTCTTCGGCAATGATCTCACGCATGAATTCCGCCGCCAACTTGGCGTTGTGATGGGCGAATTCGATGCCTACGGTTTCGCCTTCCACGACCGGAAGCTGATGGCAGAGCTCATAGCTCGTGTAGCCGGTATAACCAATGGCGCGCATGGCCCGGGTGAAGTCGCGATAGTATTGCTTCGTCTCGCCGACCACGATCCCGTCGATGCGATCGACGCCAATGATCTCGCCATTCGCATTCCGGTCGAATTCCCCGCCGAAGTGTGAAAGGATCTGTCGGGAGCCTACGGCGCGTGCGGCCTCCATCATGGCTTCCGCGCTTTTATCGGGCATCAGAGGGGCATCGAGACAGACTTGCAAGAATGGCGAATCCACTTCGTCAACCATGCGCAAGACGTCGCGGTGATCAGTGATGAGTGGCTTATGGTTCTGCAGGGCCAGCGTGACACCCACATCTGCCGCATAGCGCGCACACTCGACGAGCGCTTCGCGGCACCAGCTCCAGATTTCTTCCTGAGAAAATTTCTCGTGCACGATCGGCCAATAGCCCTCGGCGATATCGTAAGTGGCGAGCTTCGGGTGGCGGGTAATGCCCCACCACGCGAGGAAGACTCGCAGTCTGTCGGAGCCGAGATCCGCGGTCATGCGGATGAGCTCCTTCATATAACAAATCTGTGTTTCCCGCACCTCGGGCACGGGATTGCTGAAGTCGTTGTTCGCCGCGACGCCGATGATTTCGACGCCGGCGTGGTCGGCGATGCGGCGCAGGTCTTGGCAGCTTTGCTTCGGCCAATCGAGCGGGTTGCCGTGCGGGCGCTTCCCGTCGATCTCGATGCCGTCGTAGCCATATTCCCGCGCCTTTTGCACAATCTCCGGAAGCGTGAGCGCTTCGCCGCGGTACCAACAACCGAGGTAGGTGATGCTATAGAGTCCGATTTTCATGTTTAATTAATTGAGGCGGCCGGCAGTCCAGAGGATCGAGTTGTGCACGAGCGTGCGATAGGAGGGGTGCTGGAACGGGGAGTGATCGTGCCCCAGCTGGATGAAAACCACTTTCGAAGTCTTACAGGGGCCGATCCAGCCGACCACGTGATCGCTGGTGCGATTGGTGGTGGTGAGCAAGGGCGTGATATTCGGCGAAATAAAGAGTCCGCGATAAGTTTCGTCCGTCACGTGAAAGGGCGCGACGCCGGCGGTGATCGGATGATCGCCGGCTGGGGTGATGAGATGCTCCTCGCCAAATTTCACCGTGGAATTTGGAATGTCGCCATCGTTTTCCAGGCGATAGCGACCGCCGACCACTTCTTCCGTCCACCATGGCCAGTGCTGGTGATCCAGGATGCCGTGGTGCAGGACCACGATGCCTTTGTTACTCTCTACGAAGTCACGCAGATTCTGTTTTTCCTTGTCTTCGAGGTCGCGGGTGAAATCGTACATGACGAGCACGTCGTATTTGGCGCGGATATCTTTTTCGAAGGCCATCTTACTCGTGCTCACCGGGACCCAGCCCAGATCCTTCCAGCCGTCGAAGAGGCCGTAAAAACTGGCCTCGTGATCGTGTCCGCCCGTGATGACAAGCACCCTCACTCCGCCGGGTTTCGGGCCGGGCATGCCGATTTCGGCCGGCAACGTGACGGCTCCGGTGGCCGCCCATTCCGTTCCTCGAAGAAGCGTCGTGATGTAAGGCTTCTCCTCCATGGAACCCACATCGTGGCCCAGCGCGGTGCAAAAGACGCGGCCTTTGCCATAACTGGAGACAATCAGCAGCGGCTCGCCTTGATCGGAGGTCGCCAGGATGTCGGCGCCCGGCGCCGCGCCGAGCCCCTGGTAGAGTTGGTCGCCGGTATGGAAGGTCGCCGGAAGGGCGCGCATTATCGGGTGTTCCGGCATGGCCGCTTTGAGCGGGAAAATGCGAAATGCCGTTTGATTTCCGCCTGCGTTTTCCGGAGGCCAGGTGAGATGTGTCATTTCCGCAAAACCCGGCCACAGCGCTTCCTTCGCGGCGAAAGAAGGGAGAGCGCCGTGTGTCACGACCAACCCTTTTCCTGCGCGAACAAATTCCTGAAGGGCATCTTCGGAAATCTTGCCCCAGCGCGGGCCGCAATAGTCGTCCACGACGACGTCGTAGGGAGAGAGCGTTTCCGCGGTAAAGCCGGCTGGAGCTTCGGTGACGCGCACGTCGAAGCGCTCCGACTCGGTGAGCAGGCGTCGCAGAAAAGGTGTCGTGGTTTGCCAATCGTGTTTACCCGCGCCGCTCAGGATGAGGACGCGCAGCGGAACTGCGGGCGGGGCGCCGTTTTCGGCGAAAGCAGCCGTGAAAGCGGCGAGAAGGACGGCGCAGGCCGCCGAAAACGTGAGAAGCCGGCGGGCGCTTTGAAAGGGGGATTTCACATCGCCACCTTAGCCCGCCGACGGCGCGATTTATTGCCTGGAAACGGCAGAGTTTGTTCCAGGAACGGCAGCGCTCCCGCGGTAGTGCTCCCGATATTCGCGCGGCGTGCGGCCAAAGTGCCGACGGAATTCCCGTGTGAAATGGCTCTGATCGCCAAAGCCGCACTCCAACGCCACCTCTGCGAGCGAGTCGGTGGAAAAAATGAGTGCGCGACTGGCGATGCCGAGCCGCAGTTTTCGCAAGTATTTCTGCGGCGTCAGATGAAAGCTGGCCAGAAAACGCCGCTCAAAGGCGCGCTGAGACATCCGCGATGCCGCGGCTAATTCCTGGTTCGTGATGGGCCGGGGATAGTGATCCCGCATACAGGCCAGCGCCGCGCCGAAACCGGATGGCGCAGCGGTCTGCTCCAAGGTGGCGCTTTGCAATCGGGTGATCCCGGCGGCGCCGACGATTCGGCCCCGTGTATCGTAGACCGGGATCTTGTTGGTGACGTGCCACGCGGCGGTCCCGTCGGGTTCGCCCACGCGCTCGATCCGATTGAGGATGCGGTTTCCCGCCAGCACCTGCTCGTCGTCGATGCGAAACTGGTCCGCGAGGAAGGCCGGCGAGAGATCGTAATCCGTTTTTCCCACGATGGGCTCCCCGCTCGCCGAAACCTCGACGCCGGGGTGGGCGAGGGCATAGTTCAGCCGGAAGGCGCGATTGACCCACACGTAGCGACCGCGACTGTCCTTGATCCAGGCGAGGACGTCGTCCAGATGATCAAAAAGCTCACGCCAGTGCGCGGGTTCTTCGATCATGGTCATGGCGCATCGTGTTTCGCTGTGGGGGTAAACTCAAGAGCGGCGAACGGGAAGGGCGGGGGCGTCGGCGTCTTGCGGGTTCGGCGCGGAGGCATCCGGTAAAACGTCCGCCTCAAACCGAGCAAACTCGTATTGTAGAGAGATCGCAAAATGTCTTATTTGTGAATTCATGCCCTCCACCTTTGGTTCACGTTTATGAACGAGCTGCTGCTTCGCAGTTCGCTTGAGGTGAATGCCGCGTTTTTTCGGATGCTTCCGCACCTGGCGGCCGAGACGCCCGCGCTCCCGGGAAGGGCGCCGAGCGCACACTCACGCAAACTATCCAGAGTCCGAACAGAGATGTGTTTTTTCCAAACTCCTCCTCGCATTAGGCGTCCATCGCTGGTCTGCCTTGCGGCCGTCGGTCTATTTCTGGCCGCTGAGTTTTCTGCCGACGCGGCAGTCGTGCGCGCGGAGGTGACCGAACGCTCAGATCTGGGAAATAATGGCTACGAGCAGATCGCCGGGAGGCTTTATTTTGAAATCGATCCCGCGCAACCGGGCAACGCCGTGATCGCAGACGTCGGGTTGGCTCCGGTGAATGCGGCGGGACGGGTGAGCTTTTCCTCGGACTTCCGCATTCTAAAGCCAAAGGACTCTGCACGGAGCAATGGCGCCGCCTGGGTGGAAATTCCGAATCGCGGCGGCAAGGCGGGCCTTGCTTCCTGGATTACAAAGAATGGCTTCACGGTGCTGAATGTCGGCTGGGAATCGGACCTGTCCAAAGAAGGTGACAAGCTGCGCCTCGATGCGCCCGCGGCGCGAAACAAAGACGGCAGCGCCATTCGCGGCGTGGTGAGTGCGATCTTCACGCCGGATAAACGCTCGGACGAACAAACACTGTCTGATTTGGAATGTTATCCTCCGGTGAATGCCTCCGGACCGGAAACCCGGCTCATCGCACGGGATCGCATGGCCTATCCCGCAGGCCGCGAAGTGTCCCGCGAACTTTGGAGTCTGGCGGGAAATCACCTTCACATGAAAGGCGGATTCGAGGCGGGCCGGACCTATGAAGTGTCGTATCTCGCAGAAGCCCCGCCTGTGGCTGGTCTGGGCTATGCCGCCATTCGTGATGCTGTGGCCTGGCTAAAACATGCGCCTGATTCTCCGGCGCCGGTGAAGTACGCGTACGCCTTTGGTTCTTCGCAATGCGGGCGGTTGTTGCGCGACTATCTATATCTGGGATTCAATCAGGATGAAGAAGATCGGCCGACGCTCGATGGCGTCATTGCGCACATCGCCGGAGCGGGGCGGCTCGTGCTGAATCGCCGCTGGTCGACGCCACGCGATCTGGCGATGTATAACACGGCTTCCTTTCCTTTCGCTGACACGGCGAAGGTCGACCTCGTAAGTGGACAGGTGGACGGCCTCCTGGAAAACGCGCGGGTGAAGGGCCCGCCCAGGATTTTCTATATCAATACCGACACGGAGTACTGGGGCGGAGGGCGGGTGGCTGCGCTCACTCATACCGATCCGAATTGCCTCAGAGACATCGAGTTTGCGGCAAATGTGCGGAGTTATTTTCTCGCGGGTACACAGCATGGACCGGCCAGTTTCCCTCCCACAGCGCAGGCAGAAGGTTCCCCGAGGGGCAATCCGGTGGATGCTGGCGCGGTGACGACCGCCTTGCGATTAGCCTTGCATCATTGGATTGCCGAGGGCGTCGAGCCGCCGCAAAGTGTTTATCCAAAGTTGGCCGACGGCACACTGACACCTGTCGCGGAGGTGCGATTTCCCAAGGTCCCCACGCTGCCTTCGCCCAAAGACATTCGCGCTGGGCCGCGGGCGCCGAATTCGCTGTGGCCGAACGCCCCTGGCGCGGGGGCGGAATTGCCGCTGCTGGTCCCGCAGGTGGATGCGGATGGCAACGATCTCGCAGGCATTCACATGCCCGATGTCGCCGTTCCGCTCGGCACGGCCACGGGCTGGGCTTTCCGTCCGGAATCGATGGGCGCGCCGAATGAACTCGTGCCCTTGCGCGGCGCCTGGGTTCCCTTTGCGGCGACGAAGGCGCAGCGGGAAGCGACGCAGGATCCACGCCTATCTATCGAAGAGCGCTATGCGTCGAAGGAGGGCTATCTGGCAAAAGTGCAGGAGGTGTTGCAGAAGCTCGTCGCGCAGCGCTTTTTGACCGAAGATGACGTGGCGCCGCAGATGAAGCGGTCGGCCGAGCATTGGGACTGGGTCACGAAGGCTCCGGCGCCATAACATTCGCCACGGAGTGACTCAGAACAATGCCCGGACGGCCGGCTTGGTGACTTTACCCATGGCGTTTCGGGGCAATTCGTGTATGACTCGGAGGCGGTGCGGGATCTTGTAGACTGAGATTCGGCTTTTGCACCACTCGCGCAACTCAGGCAGTTCGAGCGAGGTGTTATCCTTCAGCACAACGACTGCCGTCACAGCCTCACCCCAGGTGTCATCCGGAAGTCCGAGGACTGCGCATTCATGAATGAGCGGGTGATCGAGCAAGGCTGCCTCAATCTCGAGCGCGGAAAGTTTATAGCCGCCGCTCTTGATGATATCGACCGAGAGGCGGCCCATGATGCGGTAGTAGCCGCGCTCCCGCACCGCCATGTCGCCCGTCCGAAACCAGCCGTCGTCGAATGATTCCGCGCTCGCTTCGGGCCGATTCCAATAGGCGCGGAAGACGCCGGGACCGCCCACCTGGATTTCTCCGGGTTCCTCTTCGCCGGTAACGATGGCCCCGGACTCGGTCTTGAGACGCACCTCCACGCCAGGCAGCGGCACGCCAACGGCGCCGGGCCTCCGCTCGCCGTGCAGGGGATTCGAAATGGCCATGCCGATTTCCGTCATGCCGTAGCGCTCGAGCAGCTTTTGCCCGGTGAGAGCGGTCCACTGTTCGTGGACATTGGCCGGCAGCGCGGCGGAGCCGGAGACCATGAGGCGCAGCCGCCCAAAGCCCGCGACCACGGAAGCGCGCTCTTCGGGGGCGGCGGCTTCGATGGCTTGGATGAGCTTTGTGTAGATCGTCGGCACGGCCATGAAGAGTGTGTAAGCATCTTGCCGCACTCGCTCCAGAATGATGGGCAGATCGAAGCGTGCGAACGGCTCGACCGCAGCCCCGCTCCAGAGGGTGCAGCTCATGATATTGATGATCCCGTGAATGTGATGCAGCGGGAGAAAGAGCGGAATCCGATCGTCCGCGCGCCATTCCCAGGCTTCCACAAGGCTTTCGATTTGCGCCTGGATATTGGCGTGGGTGGTCACGACGCCCTTGGGTTTGCTCGTGGTGCCGCTGGTGTAGAGAATCATCGCGCGTCGCTCGGGCGCGATGTCGGGCAGGGCCTTGGCGGTGATCGATGGGAGAGCTTCGATATTGAGCAAGCGCAGGCCGAGGCGCGCGCAGAGCGACTTGATTTTCGGCGTGCTCCCGGCGTCGGCCACCACGATTTCCGCGCCGGAATCGGTCAGCGCGTATTCCCACTCCGGCTCGGTGGCGGAAAGGCAGATGGGCGTCTTGATCCCGCCGGCGCGCCAGATGGCCCACTGCGCGGCGGCATAGTCGAAACCGGGCGCCACGAGGAGCGCCACGCGGGTTTCGTTTAAATCATCCATCTCCCCGAGCAGCGCGGCGGCCAGCAGGGCAGAGCGATCGAGAAGATCCTGGTAAGTGTGGGCTCCGGCGGCCGTGTGAAAGGCGATGCGGCTGCCGTGCGAGTGGGCGCGAGCAATGAGCGGGAATTCAGGCATGGGTCAATGCGCGGTGAGAGCTTTCACCGAAAAGTAGAGGACCGACGGACCCAGGAGACAGCCCAAGCCGGTATGAAAAGTCGCCACGAGCGCGCCGTAGGGCACGAGCTTGCGATCCGTGGCGGCGAGGCCCGCGCTCACCCCGCTGACCGTGCCGGCGAGCCCGCCAAAGACCATGGCGGAACGCGGTGTTTTCAGGCGCAGAAACTTGGCGGCGACAGGCGTCGCAATCATGACCAGGATGGCCTTGATGACACCTGTCGCAATCGACAGCGCCATGACGTCTGAACTCGCGCCAATGGCCGCTCCGGTGACTGGGCCGACGATGTAGGTGACCGCGCCCGCGCCAATCGTGGTCATGCTCACGGCATCCGTATAGCCAAAGGCGCGGGCGACACACGCGCCCACGATGAAAGGCAACACCGTGCCGAGCAGCAGCGCACAGGCGCCGATCCAACCCGCGCGACGCGCCTCGGTCGCCTGCACCTCGAAGGCCGTCGCCACGATTGCGAAATCGCGCAGCATGTTGCCGCCCATGAGCCCGATGCCGCTGAAGAAAGCGACATCCGAGAGTCCTTTGGCGCCGCCGGTCATTTTCCCGCCCACCCAGGCCAGGGCGAGACCGATGAAGATGGCGATGGCCGAGCCATGCACGCGACCGAAAGTGAGTCTCCGCGAGATCGCGCCGGAGATGAGCACAACAAAGCCGACGATGGCAAAGGCGGCCACCAGCCCGTTGTCTTTGGCGGTCTTTTCAATGATCTCCCACATGGCGCGCTACTCGGACTTGTCCTCCGGCTCACGTTCCGTGCGATTGATGAGCGAGATGAAGACCCCGCAGACCACCACGCTGCCGACGGCCGCGAGCAGCGCCACCCGCCCGCCGCGCAGCGCGGCGACGACATTCTGCTGCATGGCCATCGCCACCACGACGGGTATGTAAAGGGCGCCCCAATAGTTTACCCCGCCTTCGGAGGTGGCATTCAACCAGCCGCGACGATGCAGCCACAGCCGCGCCCCGATGAGCAGGAGCATCGCGATGCCTACGCCGCCGACGTTGGTGTGGACTCCGAGCGCACGGCCGAGAAGTTCGCCCAGGATGATGCCGAGCAGATGACACAGGGCGAGCAGGGCGGTGCCGTAGATAAGCATGTTTGGGAGGCGCTGGGTTGGAGCGGAATTCCATAGGGTGCGCAGCAGGGAAGGTAAATGCGCATTTAAGGTATTTCGAGCCAACCAGGGGCAAGATTATCACTTTAAAAGGGATGTATCATGAATTATCTATCCTTCTTATAAGGACAGATGCGTGAAATCATCCGCCAGAAAATCGTGGATTCCCTTGCGTCGAGGCCACCGGCCTTGACGCCTCGCGACGTGCGGATCCCCAAAGTGCCAGGCAAGGCGATTGCCGTGATCGGAATGCGGCGCAGCGGAAAGACGACGTTTCTCTGGCAGTTGCTCCAGGAACGACTGGAACTTGGCGCCGCTCGAGAAAGCCTGCTCTACTTCAACTTCGAGGATGAGCGTCTCGCAGGCCTGGCGGCGGGCGACCTGCAATGGCTGGTCGAAGAATACTACCTGCTGCACCCGGAATTTCGCGACCGCCGCCGGGTCACGTTTTTTCTGGACGAAATCCAAGTGACCTCCGGATGGGAGACGTTCGCTCGCCGTCTCATGGATACCGAGATGATCGATCTCTTTCTGTCGGGCTCGTCGGCTCGATTGCTCAGCCGGGAAGTAGCTACGGCGATGCGCGGTCGCGCGATGGAAGCACTCGTCCATCCCTTCAGCTTTCGTGAATACTTGCGGCATCGTGGCGCCGAGCCGCGAAAGTCGGTGGCGCGCTCGACAAAGGCGGAGCGTTCCGCGCTCGATAAGCATCTCTTGGAATACCTCGCCGAAGGCGGGTTCCCCGAGGGCCAAGGCGTCGAACGCCGCGACCGGTTCGAGTTATTGCGAACGTATGTGGATACGGCGTTATTTCGGGATGTGGTCGAGCGTTATGCGGTAAGTCAACCGGTTGCGTTGCGTTGGATGGTGCGACAACTCCTCGGGAACGCTGGCGGCCTCTTCAGCGTGCAGAAATTTTATGACGGATTGCGTTCACAGGGCGTTTCAGTAGGGAAAGACACGCTTCATGCCTATCTGGCGCATCTGGAGGATGCATTCCTGGTGCGGACCGTTTCCATTGCAACGGATTCGGAGCGCCGCCGGCAAACGAATCCGCGCAAAGCGTACCCTATCGATTCAGGGCTGATCCCGGTCTTCGACCGCTCAGGGAAAGCCAACACTGGCCACGCGCTCGAAACCGCAGTGCTTCTCGAACTCGAGCGCCGCGGATTCACCGCCGCGTATGTCCGTACAGCTGAAGGATATGAGGTGGACTTTCTGGCCCAAGGTCCGGAAGGGGAGGAACTGCTCATTCAAGTCTGCGCGGAGATGGATGCCGCAGAAACACTCGAGCGCGAAATCCGCGCGCTGGCGGCAGCGGCGGCCGAACATCCGCGTGCGAAACTGATGATAATAACACTTTCCCCTCCGACCGGCGCCGCCAAGCTCGAAGGAAAATGTGAAATGCACACTGCGACTGATTGGCTGCTCGTATCCTGAGAGAGAAATATTTCTTATCAGGCACTTCATAGCCTCCGAAATCCGCCAATACTCACTTCTGCTGCTTCAGATACTCCTGAACCGAAGTCGTGCACGTCGCCGCCTGGCCGGTCTTTGCGTCGTCCTTCCATTTAGCGTACGCCGCATCGTATCGCTCCGGGTAGGCTCCGCGCGTTTTCAAAGGGCGTAGCACGCTGCGCTTGAGCGCTTCGGTCGTGATGGCGATGTGTGGGCAGATCCACTGGAGTTCCCAAATCGGATCGCCCTTCTTTCGAGCGTGCACGGACACGTGCGCAATGCCGTCGGACTGGGCTTCCTTGCCGTTGTGGATCTCGATCCACGTGATCTTGTCGGATGGCCCGGCGATTTCCCAACAAATCGTCGAGTAGAGGTCCGGCTCCCCGGCTATATTGGAGCCGGGAAGCATGATCAACATCGCGATGGCAACGAAAAGAAATCTCATGCTTCGGTTGGTGAAATTGATAGGTAGAATCATGCGTGCAGCAAGGAATTGAGGCGAAAATGAGGGTCATACCGGACTTCGCGGTCACCGATTTCGCCGCTCGCTTTTGTCATCGCGGCGCGCGAAAGTTTCCTGCCTGGCTCCCATCGTGGACCCACTTGCGCCCATGCAATACGCGATCACGCACCCTACGACTTATCGCTACGAGACGACGGTCTCCGTTTCCTACCACCTGCTCCACTTACAGCCGCGAGAGACCGCTCGCCAGCGGGTCCTGGATTTCCAGCTCGAGGTGCAGCCCGCCGATGCCTGTTCCATTCCGCGGGCGGACTATCACGGCAATTCCACGGCGTACCTTTCGGTGCAGAGCCCGCATCGCGAACTCTCGGTCGTGGCGCGCAGCCGGGTCGAGGTGGACCGGCCGGAGTGGCCTGAGCCCTCGGCCACGCCTCCGTGGGAGACGGTGCGCGAAGCCTGCGCCGCCGCCACGCTCACGGAAGACAGCGCGGCGGGTGAATTCCTCTTCGACTCGCCGCACATCTCCACCGGAGCGCCCTATGCCGCTTATGCCGGAGAATCGTTCACGCCGGGTCGGCCGCTGCTGGAAGGCGTGGTCGAACTGACCACGCGCATCTTTCGGGATTTCAAATTCGATCGCCGGGCCACGACGGTGGCTACGCCGGTGGAGGAAGTCTTTCGCCGGCGTCGCGGGGTGTGCCAGGATTTCGCGCATGTCGGCATCACGTGCCTGCGTTCGCTCGGCCTCCCGGCGCGCTATGTGAGCGGTTATATCGAGACCTTGCCGCCTCCGGGGCAAAGGCGGCTGGTCGGCGCCGACGCCTCGCATGCCTGGTTTGCTGTCTGGCTGCCCGACTTTGGCTGGGTGGATGCCGATCCGACGAATAACGTCCTGTGCGATGACCGCCACGTCACGGTCGCCTGGGGACGGGACTTCAGTGATGTGAGCCCCATGCACGGAATCGTGCTCGGCGGCGGCAGCCACCGGCTCAGCGTAGGGGTTGATGTCGCGCGGGTCGAGCCGGCGACGGCGGAAGATTGATTTTATTGGGCGGCCGAAGAGCCGCCCTGGGGTGTGGGGTGTTGTAAGGGACTACGCCGCGCAGGACATCGCTGCGCGGGCATCCAGGATTTCCCGGACGATTCGGATGAATTTGAAGGGCTCCACGGGCTTCGGCAGGTAGTACATGCCATTGTGCGCGCCCTCTTCATTCTTGGAGATGATCGAGGTGACGAACAGGATGGATGTCTGGCAGAGCGCAGGATCGCGGCGGAAGGCCGAAGCGATTTCGCCTCCGTCCATGCCGGGCATATTGACGTCGAGCACCGCAATGTCGGGCCGGAAGCCCTTCGCGATGGTCACCGCCATGGTGGAGTGGTTTTCTTCGTAGACATCGAAACCGCCCACGCGATCGAGGATGACCGCAAGAAGCCGGGCGATTTTCTTGTCGTCGTCGACAACGAGGATTCTCGGTTTGCTCATGTGATCCATTATTGAGCAGAAATCGTTCACGGCTCGGCGGCGGGCATTCCCTAGGCGCCAGGGGCGCTGCTCCCGATGCCTGCTCCTATTTTCCAGTCTCGCCGGCCCGGACGCGCGCCGGAAGGACCGAGAGATAGTTATCGTGCGCCACCTTTCGGGCGGTCTCCGGCTTTAGGGCGTCAAGGAAGAGGTAGTACTTCTGCATCTCGTGCGGATAGGTGTCCCAGTGCCCGACCTTATCCGAGCCGATCATGAATCGCTCCGGATACCGCTCCACGAGCGCCGTCCACTGGGGATCTGCTTTGCCATCCTTGGCCAGGTAGCTCTCGAAGACGACCCAGGCCAGGTCGATCCAGAGATTGGGATAAGTCTTCAGCAGGCGATCCAGCTCGATGGTCATCGTCGGCACATCGATACGGCGGCTGATCCCGGCGTGGCACCAGACAAAGCGTGTCCGCGGATGGAGCCGCACGGCATTTTCCATCTCCACGAGGTAGATCGGCGCGCGTTTCCAGACAGAGCTGATGTCGCTGTGGATCGAGACCGGCAGATCGTGCTCCGCCGCCAGCTCGTAGATTGGCGCGAGGCTCGGGGAATCCGCATGCGCCGGCTCTCCGTAGGTCAGCGCCGTGAGATCGTCGTGCCGCGTCATGATCTCGCCGATGCCCTGCCAGAAGTCCGGATACCACTCCAGCATACGCTGGACGTGCTCCACGGCGTTGCGGTCCTGGCCGTTGATCCCGCAAATGTACGGATGGAACCGCTTCCGTTTCTCCGGCGGGAGAGCTTGCACCTCGCGCGCTATGAGCACGTCGGTAGCCGAGTACCAATAGCACCGCGCATCGTCGTCCAGATAATACTCGGGCTGGACGTGCTCTTCGGCCGACCATTCCTTGACCAACGGCATCCCGGAAATCATCGCATCGTCGACCCCGGAGGCGTCCATGGCGGCCAGAAGCCGCGCCATGCCATCCGTGTGCTGGAGGAAGTCGACGAAATGCAGATGGCAGTCGCAGGAATGATAACGGATGGGCTCGGCCTGCAGGTCGGCGGCGTGAGCCGTGGCGGCGCAGAAGGACAAAAGGCTGGCGATAAGGGGTGAGAACCGGCGCAAGGACATAAAAGTGATAACGCCTGTACGCAAACAGGGCGCCACAAGGGAGGCAATCCTGGCCTTCCACGCTGATAAAATGCGCATGAGGGCAAGTATCAAGGCCGCGTGATTCGGCAGAGCCGATAACTTCACGCCATGAAACTCAATTCACTCTCTGATCTGCTGCACCACGAACTCAAGGACCTTTACAGCGCTGAAAACCAGCTCGTAAAGGCTCTCCCCAAGATGGCGAAAGCCGCTTCCAATGAGGAGCTGAAGGCGGGCTTCGAGGAACATCTCGAACAGACCAAGGGCCATGTCGATCGGCTGGAAGAAATCGCCGAGATCCTCAAGATCAAGCTCACCGGACACAAATGCAAAGCCATGGAAGGCCTGATCGAGGAAGGTGGCGAACTCATCAGCGAAGACGCCGACGAATCCGTCCGTGACGCGGGCCTCATCGGCGCCGCGCAGCGCGTGGAGCACTATGAAATCGCCGCCTACGGCACCGCACGCACCCTGGCCCAGCATCTCGGCCACGAAGACGTCGCCGATCTCCTGGAGCAAACACTCGAGGAGGAAAAGGAGACGGACGAGAAGCTCACCGACCTCGCCGAGACTACGATAAACGCTGAAGCAGGACACGCCGCCAGCGGCGAAGAATAGGCTTTGCCGACAAATAGTCGCCGGCGGAAACCGCCAGGCCGCAAGCGCGTCGTCGATTCGCGCTTGCGGCTTTCTTTTTTTGCGGAAGGCCATCCAATCGCTTGTTACCGATTGCGTCCCGGCAACAAAACGCCGCGCTTTCGACACGTGAAAGCGTTGCGAAAAATGCGGCGTTTTCGTTCAATGGCCGTTCACCGAATCTCGCTCCGGCCTCCCATGAAACTGCGCATTTTTGTTTTACTGGCACTCTATCTATCCGCCGCCGAAGCTGCGTTTTCCCAAATCGATCGCATCGCAGGACGCTCCTTCGCCACCCGCTCGGAAGTGCTGGGACAGCACGGGATGGTCTGTACGAGCCATCCGTTGGCTACGCAAATCGGCCTCGACGTCCTGAAGCAGGGCGGTTCGGCGGTCGATGCGGCCATCGCGGCCAATGCCGCGCTCGGCTTGATGGAGCCGCTAAGTTGCGGGCCCGGCGGCGACCTCTTTGCCATCGTCTACGACGCCAAGAGCAAAAAGCTCTATGGGCTGAACGCTTCTGGGCGCTCGCCATTGGGCCTGAGCTACGAGCAGCTTCAGACAGAGTTGGAAAAGCTGCACCGGACGACGATTCCGTCGATTGGCGTTCTGCCCATCTCGGTCCCAGGCGCGACGGATGGCTGGTTCGAACTGCATGCGAAATTTGGGAAGCTTCCGATGAGCGATGTCCTGGCTCCGGCCATTCGCTATGCGCGGGAAGGATTTCCCGTGACGCAGGTCATTGCGCATTACTGGCGGGCGGGGGGGCGCATTGCCAAGGCGCAAAAGCCGCCGGGCGCTTTTCTGGAGACCTATGCTCCGGAAGGCCGCGCGCCAACGGAGGGCGAAATCTTCAAGAATCCTGACCTGGCTGCCACCTATACGCTGCTGGCGGAGAAAGGACGGGATGCCTTCTACCGCGGCGAGATCGCCGAGCGCATCGACGCCTTCATGAGCGCCCACGGCGGCTACTTGCGGAAGGCGGATTTCGAGAACCATACATCGACCTGGGTTGAGCCCGTTTCGACGAACTATCGCGGCTACGACGTCTTTGAGCTGCCGCCGAATGGACAAGGCATCGCCGCGCTGCAAATGCTAAACATCCTGGAAGGCTTCGATCTGCGCAGCATGGGCTGGCAAAGCGCCGACGCCCTGCATGTGATGATCGAGGCCAAGAAGTTGGCGTTTGAAGATCGGGCGAAGTTTTATGCCGATCCCGATTTTGCAAAGGTCCCGGTGGACGAGCTCATTTCCAAAGCATACGGCGCGGAACGGCGCAAACTCATTCACCTGGATCACGCGGCGGAAAGTTATGATGCCGGCAATCCGGCATTGCAGCATGGGGATACAATTTACCTCACGACCGCCGACAGCGAAGGCAACCTGGTGTCGCTCATCCAAAGCAATTACAAAGGCTTCGGCAGCGAAGTTGTTGTCCCGGGACTGGGCTTTTCCTTTCAGGATCGCGGCGAGATGTTTGTCTTCGATCGCGCGCACGCAAATTGTTATGCGCCGGGCAAACGGCCCTTTCAGACGATTATTCCTGCTTTCATCATGAAAGATGGCGCGCCCTACGTGAGCTTTGGCGTCATGGGCGGAGCGATGCAGCCGCAGGGGCATGTGCAGATCGTGGTCAATCTCGTCGATTTCAAGCTTGGGCTACAGGAGGCCGGCGACGCAGCGCGTTGGCAACACGAGGGTTCGACCGACTATGACCACCCGACGATGAAAACCGGCGGCTGGGTCAATTTGGAGAGCGGCATTCCCTGGAATACCGTGGCGGAGCTGAAGCGGCGCGGTCACGACATCCGGATCGACCTCGGTGGGTTTGGCGGCTACCAGGCGATCCTGTGGGACGCGAAGAATCGCGTCTACCACGGCGCGAGCGAGAGTCGGAAGGATGGCTGCGCGATGGGATATTGAGCTACGTCATGAATCCCACCGGCGGCTGGCCGCTCGACGGGCTGTAGAAGTTGCCGATATTGGGCAGCACCAGTGGGAGATCCGAGGGATTCACTCCGAGCCAGAGCGCGAGTTCGGCAAAGTACTGATCGCAGCTCGTCGTCGGAATGAAGCGGCCGCGGCCCGTATCCAGCGGATTGACCGGAGTGCCGGAAGCGGGATTGAGCGCGAGGGAAGGGAATTGGCCGTAGATGCGGTTGCCCTTCACGGCGCCGCCGACCACGAGTTGGTTGCTGCCCCAGGCGTGATCGGAGCCGCGGCTATTGCTCGTCAGCGTGCGGCCGAAGTCGGAGGCAGTGAAGAGCGTCACCTGATTTGCGATGCCCATGGCCGTGAGCGCGCTATAGAAGGTGCCGATGGCCTGGCTGATGACCGGCAACATTGCCGCCTGGTTGGTGATGACGTCGTCATGATGATCCCATCCACCGTAGAGTACGAAAAAGGTCTGGCGAGTCGCTCCAAGTGCGGCGCGGCCCTGGATGGTCTGCGCGATCATTTTCAAGCTGTTGCCGACCTGGGTCGTGGGAAAACTGATGTTGCCGGGCAGTGCTGCCGAGGTCGCGGAGGCAAAGGAATTGTAGGCGTCGAGCGCTTGTTTTTTCTTGGTGAGATAGGTCTGGGACAGCAGGTTGGCGTATTGTTGAGTCAACTGACTGTCGACCGCGGCGCTCATGGCGTTCTGGATATCCGCGCCTTGCACCCAGCCGGCGTTGTACCCCGAAAGGGCGACGGCGCCGGAGGGCGTGATGGCGTACTCCGAGACGGTGTTGCCCGTCTGCCAGACGTTGCTGCCCGTCAGGGAAATCTGCATGGGCACGAGTTGGTTGGAGTTCAGCCCCTTGAGTAAGTCGACCATGCGGCCGCCCCAGCCGATGCCGCTGCGCGTATTGGGCACGCTGGTCTGCCACTGCTCGATTTGATCGCTGTGGGAGTATAGTCCGACGGGCAGGCGCTTGGAGTTGGCATTGACTTGGGCGACGTTTTGCACCGGCTCGATGAGCGTGCCGACATTGGACACGAAGGCGGCATTGCCGTTTTTGAAAAGGTTGGCGACTTCGGGCATGCCGCCGTGGATGCCGAAAGCAGTCGTGCCAATCGGAGCCACGTCGATGATCTGGGAAGTCGGCAGCGCGAGATTGGAGCGCGCTGTCTGATAGGAGGCATAGCCTGTGGGATCGCGCGGGATGAGCACGTTGAAGGTATCGCAACCGCCGCCGAGAAAGAGGCAAACGAGCGCCCGGTATTCGCCGGAGGCGGGCGCCGTGACGGCGGCGACGTCCTGGGCGAGGCGGAGATTGAGCAGGGTATTGAAAAGCGAAATCGAGCTTACGCCGGCGCAACTGGCCTGGCCGAGGAACCGGCGACGCGAGATGGGAGTATTCATAACAATGGCGCGTTGGTTTGTTACTGGAGGACGTTGAATTCCGGAGATGCCGTGATGAGATAAATGGCCATGCGCAAGCGCTCCCTGTGCCATAGATAGGTGCTGGTCGGAATGCGGAGAACGGCTTCACGAATGATCTGGAGCTCCTTTGGCGAAAGCGTGCCGCCGGTCATCGAGATGTTTAGCCGGCGCAATAGCGGGTCCGGGTCGAGCGCCAGGTTTGCGGCGGGCTGAGTGTCGTTTACGTGAGCGGCGGGCACGAGAAAGGCGAGCTCGTCGTTGAGATTTGGCTTTACGGCGTAGTAAGGATTTGCCTGCCCGTAATAGTTCATGTCCCCGAGCGTTTGATCCCAGAAGTAATTTGCGCCCGAGACCGCCGTGCTGGCGTTGACGATCTGAAATTCCGGGGCGGTGAGGCCGAGCGCGGTGATCGGGCCTTCCGGACTGTAGGCAGGCAGGAAGAAATTGAAGACGGTCGGAGAACTCATGGGATCCTGCGCGAAATCGAACGCAAATTGATTCACCTGATAATCACCGGAGGGCGAAGAGGCGTGCAGAGCGTGGGCATAGTTCACGCACCGGAGCAGCGGTTCGTGCAGGCGGCCCCAGGTGGGCTGGGTAATCATCGACGGATCGCGGGCCTCGGGATCGAGCAAGATGGCTTTAATCACGGCTTTCATGTTGCCGCGTACGCCCGTCCCGTCATTGGCAAAGGCTGCGGACACACGGCTGATATAGGCGGGGCTGGGATTGGAAGTGACGAGCCGCTGGATGAGCCGAAAGGCGATGAACGGCCCGGTGTTTTGGTGGTTGAAGAGATTGTCGAGCGCGGCTGTGACGTCGGCCATCGTTGCCGTTCCCAGGTTGCCCGCGCTTGGCGTGCGCGCGGGTAGTTGCAGTCCGCCGATGAGAGTTTTCGCCGCGCAATCATGATAAGCGTCGAACCCCTTCATAGGAATGGTGAAATCCTGCGGATTATTTTGGAAATTTGCGTTGTTGCCGAAGGAAAGTCCGGTGAACACACGGGCCAACTCCGTGATGTCGGCATTCGTGTAAGTGGGGATCGGTTGGTTGTTGACGTCGAGTTGCTTGGTTCCATCCGGGTTCAACATCCAGAGGCCAATGCTGAAGAGCTGCATCACTTCGCGGGCGAAGTTTTCATCGGGGAAGACATTTGTCGCAGCGTTGGCCTTCTGGTTTCCCAGATGACTGAGGAAGATGCCCATGACTGGGTGCCGCGCCACGGCCTGCAGGAGGTCGCGGAAATTGCCGAAGGCGTAGGTCTCGAAGAGATCGTAAAAATTGGCCACGCCTTGTTGCTCCACCGCGAGGGTTTCCGGCTGATCCGAGGCAACCATGATCTCGCTGAGCGCAAAGGCCACGCGCTGGCGCAGCGGGTCGGGCGTGACGGTGGTCGTGGCATCCGGCCGGAGAAGCGGTGCGCCCATGACGCGGTTCCACCACGAGAACTCCTTGTAGTTGCCATAGATGCTGAGGCCGGAGGCATTGACCGCGGCCCAGTCGACCCAAGGCTGGACATAGCCGATGGGGCGGGTGAATTGATCGTCGATCCAACCGCTGTAGCCCATGCTCATGACGGCCGGCACATTCTGCGGCATGCTGTCGCCGGGCAGCGCCTGGTCGGGGCCAAAGGCGGCCTGGAAAAGGAAGCGCGCCGCGGCCTGCATCGATGGTCCACTGGTTGCGGTCTGGTTATTCAAAGTGATCGTTCCCGTAATTGGCGTGCCGAGCGCGTAGCCTGTGCCGGTTTGCAGGGTGGCGACGATGGATTCCGTGGCATTGGCGTCGACATTTGAAGTCGCCTGCACCGTGATCGGCACTTCGCGGATGCCGGCAGGGATGAAGACGGTGTTGCCGGAAATGTTGGTGAGATAGTTGAGATTGCGCGTGGCTGAGCCGGTGAAGGCGACCGTCACGGTGATCGGCAACAAACCGCCGCTGCGCCGCACCACGAAGACCCCCGGCGAAGGCCAGCCCTGGCTCAGCGAGGCGCCGAGCACGCCGAGCGTGACGGTATTTGCCGCTGCCAGGCCGGTGGTCACGCGCTGGAGGTCGGCCGTGTCGTTGCGGTCCGTATGATTCGTCTTGGGGTCGAAGCCGAGCCACATTTCTTCGGCATCCGTTAGGCCATCACTGTCGGTATCGACATCAGTCACCGTGACTCGCCAAAACTTGTTCCCGGACGGAATGCTGAAGAGGTAAGCCGTGGAAGATGAATTCGGCGCGACTTCGGTGAATTCCGGCGTCCACTGCGACAGTGAAAGGCTGGTTTTGGATTCGATGACGTAGTGCTTTCCGGCGATGCGCGGGTACACGAGTTGGAACTGCGTGGACGAAAACGAAGCCGGCTTCAGATCCGGATGCGAGAGCGGATCGAAGGGGTTGGTGCCAGCGGCGGCTTCCTGCGCATTCGTCCAGCCGTCGCCGTCGGCATCGCCATTTGGAGGGAGGCCGCTGGCCCCATAGATGATCTCCCAGATGTCGTCCATGCCGTTGTGGTTGGAATCGACGACGGCGCAGGCGGGGTAAGCCAGACCAATAGCAACGAGCGCGGAGCAAACCGCCAAGCTGAAGGATCCGCGAGACCACCTGCCGCGGAGAGGGAAGAACGAGGCGTTCATAGGATGAGCGAAGGGAGCTTAGGCTATGCCCCGGCGTCGCGATGGTCTGTACGGCTTTGGTGGTAGAGCGCGCTACAAGAACCAAATATTTTTGCGAAGCTGTATTGCTCCCGGGAGCGATATCTCTTTCACTGCCGCGCTGAACTTTTTTTCCAGCTACCGTGATTGACCGCTACACTCTTCCTGAAATGCAGGCGCTTTGGTCTGACCAGCGCAAATATGAAATCTGGCTGGAGATCGAAACGCTGGCCTGCGAGGCCATGGCCGAGATCGGGGTGATTCCCGAGGAGGACGCCAAGACCATCCGAGCCAAGGGGCGCTTCGAGCTGGCTGAGATCATGGAGATCGAGCGGCGCACGAATCACGACGTGATCGCCTTCCTGGAAAATGTCGCGAGCTACGTGGGACCGGCCGCCCGCTGGATGCACCAGGGCCTCACGTCTTCCGACGTGCTCGACACGACGCTGGCCGTGCAGATGGCGGAATCCTCCGATCGCCTGATCAAGGACCTCGTGGATCTGCGCGAAGTCATTGCGCGCCAGGCCAAAACTTTTAAATACACGCCGATGATCGGCCGTTCGCATGGCATCCATGCGGAGCCCGTGACCTTTGGCCTGAAGATGGCGCTCATGTGGGATGAGTTTGGCCGAGCCGAAGAGCGGCTGCGGGGCATCCAGTCCCGTCTGCGTGTGGGGAAGCTCAGCGGCGCCGTGGGCACCCACGCCCATCTCGATCCGCGCGTGGAGGAGGCGGTTTGCAAGAGCCTGGGACTCACTCCCGCAGCGCTCAGCACCCAGATCATCCAGCGCGACCGGCACGCAGAATTTCAAACGACACTCGCGATCATCGCCTCGAGCATCGATCGCTGGGCCACAGAGTTCCGCCACTTGCAGCGCACCGAGGTCCTGGAAGCCGAGGAATATTTCAGCGAGGGCCAGAAGGGCAGCTCAGCCATGCCGCATAAGCGCAACCCGATCACCGGGGAGAAGCTCAGCGGACTGGCCCGGGTGCTTCGTGGCAATGCCATGGCGGCGCTGGAAAATGTGCCGCTCTGGCATGAGCGCGATATCTCGCACTCCTCCGTGGAGCGCATCATCATGCCGGATTCCTGCATCCTGCTCGACTACATGCTGGTCACGCTGAAAAAGCTCGTCGACCGCCTGCTCGTCTATCCGGAGAACATGAAGCGAAACCTGGAGCTCACGAAGGGGCTCTACTTCAGCCAGAGCATCCTCCTGGAGCTCACGCGTCATGGCCTGGAACGGAAGGCGGCCTACGAAGCGGTGCAGCGCGCGGCCATGAAGACCTGGAAAGGCGAATTGCCGTTGGCGGAAAATCTCGCAGTCGAGCCGGAGATCAGGGCCGTGCTTTCCCGCGCGGACATTGATCGTCTCTGCTCGCTGGAAATCCATTTTGCCCATATCGACGATACTTTCCGCAAGCTCGGCCTCGAGCCATAAATGCAGGAATTCCCGCAGACCCAGTTTTCTCACTTTGCCGGGGCCGATCGTCCCCCGGCGCCCGATTTTTGTTCGACCCGGTCTTTTCACCCACCGGGGATCGGGTAATCTCTCGACTTGGAACCGCACCTATGACCCGGAAACTCGCCACGTTCGTACTTGCCGGCGCACTCGCCTTCGCCGGTTGCAAGAAACTCCAGCATCTCGGCAAGAAAGACGCCGCCGCTTCGCCCGCCGCGGGCGCCGCGCATAGCGGCGCCCCGACTGCGCCTCCACCGCCGCCGGATCTTGCATCCAGCTCGGCTCCGGAACCCGTGGCCTCTGCTCCCACAGCGCCCGCGTCTCCGACCTCTCCCTCTGCGCCGGCGACTCCAACGTCGGCCAACCCGCCGGTCGATCGCAACGCCAGCGCCATTGCGATCTGCTACCACAACATCGAGGACAACAGCAAAATGAAGGCGCTGACGATCTCCGTGGCGGAGTTCGAGCGTGAAATGAAGGCGATCAAGGACAACGGATTCACGGTCATTCCACTCCAGGATTTTCTGGCCTGGCGGCGCGGCGAGAAGAGCATTCCCACGAAAAGCTGCATCATCACGATCGATGACGGCTGGGTCTCCGGCTATACCAATGCGTGGCCGATTCTGAAGAAGTACGGCTATCCCTTCACCCTCTTCATTTATATCAACTACGTCGGCACCGGCGGCAAATCCCTTTCCTGGGATCAGCTCGAAGAGCTGCGCGATGCGGGTGTCGACATCCAGTGCCACACCTACTCGCATTCGAACCTGCACGGCAAGGGCGTCAACCTGGCGAAAGGCGTGCCGCAGGAAATCGCGACCATGGGCTATGAAGGCTGGCTGAAAAAGGAGATCATCGATTCGCGGCACGTGCTGGAGGAGCATCTCGGCATCAAGGTGAATGCGCTCGCGTATCCCTACGGCATCTACAATTCCAAAGTGCGGGAGGTGGTGAAGACGGCGGGGTACGACGCCGCCTTTACCGTATACGGACAGCGGTTGACCCATTCCAGCCCGTCCGATTTGCTCGGTCGCTATGCGGTGGAGGCGGGCAAGCCGAAGATCTTCGAGGAAGCCATGGCCATGGTCGGTGGCGGGGTGACGCAGGCGGAAGCGGGACCGGCAGTCGCCCAGCTCGCGGCGGCATCGATGGTCACCGAGCCTGCCGACGGCGCCGTTATTAACAATCCGACCCCCAAGCTGAAGGCGAATCTCGCCACGATGGGGGACATCGATCAACACAGCATCCAGGTCCGAATGAGTGGTGTCGGCGTGCTGCCCACGCAATTCGATCCCGCCACGAAACTGCTGACCGTACAGATCACGCAGAAGCTGAAGCCGGGTTCGTACCGGGTGATCGTTGCAGCTAACGAGAACGGGCAGCGGAAGGAGACCGGCTGGAGCTTTAAATTTGACCCGACGGCCAAGCCGTCGTCCCCAGCCGACGCGCCGCTGCCGCCGCAGAATCCGACCGGGCATTAAGGATAAACCTTAGGCGAAGAATCGAAAAGCCGAGCTGGCCGCCGCATGGCGGCGGCTCGGCATTTTCATTATGACATAAATGCCCGGCGGGTGAGGGTTGCCGCGCGATCTAGGTTAAATCCAGGTTAAATAAATTCCTCGCGCTTTCGGAAAATTATCTCTAAACACTGTTAGATAGCCCTCCGTACGACTCCCTTCAAACTACTTCCCCTATGGAACAACGTCCCTTTTATAAGACTTTTGGTTTTGCTGTGGCGGTTGTCCTCCCGGTGACGGCCTTCGCCAGCTTCACCCTCTTTGATAATTTCAATAACGACACGACCGGGAATCTTGCCGGTCAAGGCGGGTGGGTCTCCGGGGCGCCTGGCGAAGCGACCGTCGCGGCTGGAACTGGCACGCACGGCGAAATCGTCAATATCAATCCCACGGCGGCGAGCAAGCCGACCTATGAGACCGGACTCGGCATCTCCACTGCCTCCACGGTTTACTGGAATTTCATGCTCAGCTCTGTGGGAGGTGGGACAACTACTTCGCCACTGAACTGGAATTTCATTCTCACGGACTCGATGGCTCCCGCCGACACGGCGGGCTCCAGCCAGGTGCAATTCAACAACGACGGCACGGCCTCAGCCGCCGGCCTTTTCCGCGTTCGTGACGGCGGAAGTTTCGATCTGCTCTCTACGACGGCGGGGACGACTGCCGGCGACTATGTGCCGAAGGCGAATATTCAGTACAACGTTTGGTTCGTCCTCAATCCCGCGTCCAAGACGTACGAAATTTTCATTCAGTCGGATGGCGATCCGTTGCTTGCCAGCCCTACACAGTTGTTTGCCGATTCCGGGACCAGCGGCGGCGCGACGACCGGGGATTTCGCCTTCCGAAACGCGGGCACATTCACAGGCACGTTGAATACGGTGAATATTGGAAATCAAGCAACGAACCCCAATCCCGCGACGGTCACGATTGACGACATCTACGTCGACAAGTCCGGCAAGAATCTGACGAATCCCGTGCCGGAACCGGCGACGGTGGTTGGTTTGGTATTCGGACTAGGCTCGCTGGCTTCGTTCCGCCGTCGCCGCGCAGTCTAATTAATTTCGAAATCGCAACTTCACTTTGAGAAGCCGCCCGGACTTTCGTCCGGGCGGCATTTTTCATTAAAGGGGGACGTTTAAAGGAACAATTTTCCTGGATGAATTGGCGAGCGGAATGGATGCGCCCAATACCTCGCGGCATTGCGCCCACCGGTTTCGGCGGAATCGCCGGTTGCACCATGGGCAAAATGGTCACCCACTCCGTGGCCACTCTGCCATGGCCGGATTCACTGAAGCCGTTTCAATTGCCCTCCGGCAGGGGCGGCGGTGGCGTCGTCGCGCGAGTTTCCGCCTTTGCCGTGGCGGATGTCTTCTTCCCCTCACTCTTCCGAAAACAACCGCCCGCGCTGAAATTCTGCCAGCCCGTTCTCAGCCAGCGAATGAGCGCCGCGGCCAGCCAGAGCGCCCAGACGAGCATGAGAAAACGGTACCACCAGATCGAAATGGTAAGACAACCCGGCTGCGGCAAGAGTGTCTCCGACCGCGGCTGGAACCAGCGCAGGGCAGTTTCCGAGGAGCCATTGCCCGTAACAAACATCTCCGGTCGCCCGAGCAACCCTTCGCCGACGGCCGCGATGATTACGCCGATCGAGCAGACGGTGAGAAAGATGATGACCAGCTGGAGGAAGTTGAAGCGCCATGCGGCCCACTGGACGAGCGATGCGCTGGAGCCGCGCCAGGCCAGCAAAAAGAGCCAGCCGATGACGACGAGCGCCGCAGGCAGCGGCACTTGCGTGAGGCCGATCACGAGCAAGACCCATTCGATTTTGGACAGTGGCGATGCGGGCGCCCGGCCCAGGGCGAGCGCCGCCAAAATAGAGCAAATGAGGATCACCCAGAAGCGCACCGCCGGTCCGCGTTGCGGTCCATAGGCCGCCAGGGTCCAGCGATCCTTGGAAACGTCGATCTCGGCGCTGACATTGGCGCTTTGCACGGGCAGGCGAATGGCGTCCGCCGCAGCGCGAAAGCCGAGGGTGGCATTCGTGCGCCACACGATGGAGACCGCCTGCTCGCCGGGATGCAGCGGAATCACGACCCGCGCCCCGTCTTTCCGTACTGGCAGCGCTTTGTTGTTTTCGGTCAGCGAACTGATGTCAGCCCCGGGCGGCAGCTCAAGGAGAAAGTCTTCGCCGACGCTGCACTGGAGATTGAGTTCGAGATTCGTGACCCGCTGGCGTTTCCCGAGCGTGAGCTTTTCGCGCACCTTGTGCACCGTGACTGTGGCGCCCGGGACGGCTTCCGGTCGGCTCATGGAGAACGTCGCTTCCTCTCCCGGCCAGGGCTGCCAGACCGGTGTGAGTTCTTCCTTATCTGCCTCGAAGGTCGGAGGCAGTCCGGCGATGGCCACATTCCACACGGGGGATGCGGCGAGCCGCCAGCGTTCCACCCAGGCATCGTCTGCACGGGTGGCCAGCGTCAATTTCTCCACGATCGAAAGGCCGCTTTCCCAGAAGGCGGTTTTCTCTTGCGCGCCAAGCCGGATCTCGATGACGCCATCCTTCACGACGGCATTGGGCGTGAGCACGTTTTCGCCCGGCAGCAGCGGAACGCGGAGGGAAACAGCTTTGCCTGGAGGTGAGAGCCGGGTGACGGTCGTGTGGGCCTGCCAGATGAGGCCGAGCTCCAGTGTGCGCTCCACGAGGGCGATGGATTGTACGTCCGGCCGCTCATAGCTCGCCTGTCCCGCGATGGTTTTTTGTTTCAGGGCAAAGAAAACCTGCTGCTCCGGCAATCCACCCGGGCGCACGCCGCTGTAAGTCCAGTCCGGCGCCTCGATCTTTACCTGGCGCGGTTTGAGCAGGAAGGTCCATTCCCACTCAGTGACATTAGCCAGTTGTCCGGCGACGCGAACGCGGTGCACACCCGGCGTCAGGACCACCCACAGGTAACCGTCGTCCCGGCGCAAGGCGACCTCCGGCTTCTCGTCCACCAGGACATTTACAGGCGACCAGGCCGGCAGGCGTCCGGGCAAGGGAACGGCGACCCGAGCGGCGGCGTGGACCTCGGCGTCTATGGTGAGATTGCTCCCGGCCAGTTTTAGCGAGACCGTGGGGATCTCGGCGGCGTTTGGAAAGGCATCCGCACTTTCGTGCAGTCGGTCGCGCAGGGTATCGAGGGTCGCTTGATTCGGGATGGCGGTGTCCGCATGAACTGAGCTGGTGAGGCCGAAGAATAGGAGGCACAGCACAACCGCTGCGGCCGTCGGCTTCGTTGGGCCAGGGAACGCGAATTTCCCGGTCCGGCGGACACCGAGCAGGGCGCCGGTCAGGAGGACGAGAAAGACCACCCGGACGATGGTGAGCAAGCGCTCGAAGGTCAGTGAAATCAGGATGGGCCGGACATTTTGCGAAGCGAGCACCGGGCCATTCCAGCCGAAGCTCACGCTGCGCCAGTTCCAATCCGGCACGCCTGGCCCGGTCTGAATGCGGGCTTTGGCGTCGTAGAGCATATTGGATTTGGATTTGTATTCGCGACCGCGCGATATGCTGAATCCTTCGGTAGGGGAGGCGTCCGCCGGTGGTGCGGAAGGCGCCGGTTCGCTCGCGAACGCCGCCGTCCGCTCGGCATTGTTAGCGGACCGCTCGCTGGCGGGCCGGATCTCCAATTGCGGATAGAGCGCCTGCTGGACCTGGCGCGCTATGAAGGGGACGAGATAGAGCAGGAGAATCGCCAGCGCGACCCACTTTAGCGCGCGGATCAGCCCCAGCGCCCGGCCTTCGAGTGGAGCGCGGAGAAGGGCCAGTGGCGCGAGCAGTACGAGCCACGTATACCGCGGCGCGCCGACTTCATGGAATGACAGGCCAAAGGCGACAAAAGCCAGCGCCGCGGCGGCAAATCCAAAGAGGCGATACACCGCCAGCGAAAAGACGAGCAGAAGAAAGAGATCCAGCAGCGTCCAGGAGGTGAGCCAATCGCCCTGCACCCAATCTGCGCCAAAAAGCGCGAAGAGACGCCAGCCCGGCGGCAGATTGAGCGTCACGTTGACCGAATCGGCGTTGGCCTGCCAGCCGACGGCGGAGAGCGCTCCCAGGCCGGTGTTTCGCCCAGTGGCCTCCAGGTCCAGACTTCGGGAACGGATTTCCACTCCCGGCGCGCCGTTTTGCGGGTTGCGCGTGACGAGTTGCCCCTGTCCGCTGCTGCGCACCGAGCCGAGATCCTGCCCGGGAGCAGCATCCAGGCGCCAGATTTGTTGCATGGCGCCGGTCAGGTGATCCTGGAAGGTCAGGCCCCGGCCATCCTCGTCGAGCCACCACTGCCGGGTGATGCTCAGCCCTGCGGGCTTTTGCTGGCCCATGCCGCGCATGCGTTCGTCGATCTGCAGCTTGGTCGACGTATCCCAGCGGTATACCGGCAGTTCGCGCCACTTTTCGGGAAAGGTGGCCTGCGAGACATCGATGGAGGGCGGGCCGATGATTTCGACGATGCGCAGGTCCGGCTTGGAGCGAAAGGCCACGAGTTCGTCCTCGGCTGCAGGTTTGGCCCCCGGCGCGTAGTGGAGTTCCTTGGGATTGTCGAAGCGAAAGGCGGAGAGCTGCACGGTCCATTTGCCGGCGCGCACCTGGGCTTTCATCCGGCCGGAATCGTCGATGGCGACCGGAATCGCGCTGTCCACCGAGGCGAGTTTCCAGCCTTCGGGCAGGATGGCGGAGAGATCTTCCTCACGGCTCTTCCCGGCGACGGTGAGTTCCACCTCGGTGCGCAGCCAGAGAGGGATGCCATCCTCCAGCGCGGCGTAGAGCTTCAGGGAGAGAAAGTTCTTGTCGGTCTCCTCTTTCGAGCCGTCGCGTTTCAGCCAGAGAAACCCTTCGGCATCCCACACGGGGTTTTCCACCGGCTTGCCATCGAGGGTGAGAGCGAGAATGCCGATCTCGCGCGGTACGGAGATGCGCTGGGGGATGTCTTCCCAGGGATAGTCGCCTTCCAGCTTCACAGTCCCGGCCTCGAGATGGACCGCTGGCGCGCCGGCGTGCTCCACGACGGGCACTGCCGTGCCATTGGCCTTCACGGTCTGGGGCCAGAGATCCTTGCCGCCCGGCAGTGGCACCCAGGATTCGTGATAGACCGTCACGCCCAGGGAGAAGTGCGCGCCGGCCTTCTCCACGCGCAGGTCGAGTTGCGAGGGCCAGAAGCACAGGCGTTTCTTGGGATCCTGATAATTGGCCGGGCAGTCGCGGTCTTTTTCATCCCAGAGCGCCCATTTGACCCAAGGCTGGAGGGCGTCGGGAATCTGCCTCGCCTTGTCATCTGCAGCCTCAGACGTCCGTGAAAGCGGGGTAAATGACGAAAGTGCGACCGCGAGGGCAACGCAACGCGCGAGAGACCTTTTCATAGGAAAATGGGGGGACGAATGACTCCTGAGATCGGGCGCGAGGACCGCCGGATTTCGGCCGAGACTAGGCAACGCAGTTAGTTTCACAAGATATCTGATCAAAGCAGACCGCGCTTGGCCCGAAAATACGGCGGCAGACGAATCGACGCCGAGGGCGGCCCACTCATCCGGCGCGTAGCGCCGCCGCGCAGATTTATGTGCGCTCGTGCAAAGCTCCAGCTTCGTCACGGGCCAAGGAGGGGAGCTCCAGCTCCTCAGGCGGGGCTGTCCCCGGGTGGGAGTGGAACGTCTGTGGGAGGGAGCGGTGAGTCTGCGGGCCGGCTTCGGCGCTTCGAAAATTGGCCAAACTCCAGAGCGCGCCTTGCAGGTGCGCCCCGGCGCGTGGCGCCGCTGAAAGCGCGCCAAAAGCGCCCATGCATCCATATGCGCTCGTGACGAATCTCCAGATTCGTTATGCGCACAGGAGCGATTTTTCAATTCGCATGGCGGGGGTTTCCCCGGATCCGATCGGGAGGTCCGCGGGCCGCTTGCGTCACCGGATCCACCTTTGAAGCCGTGCCCAAATTTGACCGAAGCCCCGGCCTATTGCATACTCTCCCAAGTATGAAACTCGCATCTTGCGGGAAATGTGGTTGCAGGAACGACCGGCCGATTTCGGCCCCGGGCTCATCGACCCTTCGCCGCAAGCTGCTCCAGGCGTGGAGCTTGCATTACGCTCATCTCCGGCCGACGGCCGATGAGCGCAGCCGTGGAGGTCGCGAGTTTCGAATCGACTGACAAAAAAGCGCTGGATCATCCGGACAAATTCCGGCACTGTCCGCCGCGTTTAGTAAATCTAAGGGATATTACTTATGAGACTACCCACTGCCCTGGTGTTGGCCGTACTGATATGGAGCGCCGCACGCTACATGCCGCCCTATTTCCTGGAAATGCAGAAGATGGACCTCGAAGAATCGAAGGTCGCTCTCCGCAATTCCCAGGTGAATGCGCTCATGCACGTGCAGACCCAAGCTCCTCCTAAAAGCCCCTCCAGTTCGTCGAAGGACTTGCACTTTTATTGACCTGGGCTGATCGGGATACGGAAGCGACTTTTCGAGCGCTCACCGCGCTCGAAGCCGACTCCGACTCCATGATCGAACTGACAAATTCTAAGAAAAAAGATCTCAAGGCCCAGGCGCAGCAACTCGAACCGATCTTGCGCGTCGGGCAGGCCGGTGTCTCCCCGGCCTTTATTGCCAGTCTGGACGAAGCGCTGGGGTTGCATGAGCTGGTGAAGATCAAGTTCGCCGAGTTCAAAGAAGAGAAGAAAACGCTGGCTCCGGAAATCGCCGCCAAAACGGGAAGCGAATTGGTCATGCGGGTGGGAAATGTGGCGGTCTACTATCGGCCCAAATCCTCCAAGTCCCGCGACGATGGGGCTCACTGAACGTCCCGGGGGCGGGGGGCGAAATCTGCGCTCGGGCGGCCGGCTTCTGCCACCGCCGTCGCGACGCGAGGGGCTGCGGGCGGACGCCGAAGGTCTGGTCCGGGATGGACTCGGGCCGCAAAATACTTTCCCAAAGCCGCCCTGCGCGTCTCCGGGCCGCATCTTCACCGGCCGGCGGAGCCGGCGGTGGTGGCTGGCCGCTGGGATGCTCGCAATCCTAACCGCCGGACTGGCCGCGCCCTCGGATTATCACGCCACCGCGCAGGTCAAACCGCCCTCGGCGCAAGTGGAGAGTTCCTTTGCCCGGCTCGACGCCAACGGCGACGGCGCCCTCAGCCGCAAGGAATTCCACGGCAGGCGCGAACGGCATTTCGACGAAATCGATGTGAACGGCGACGGAAAGATCGATCACGCGGAACTGCTCGACTGGTTCCAGCGTCGGGATGCCCGGGATGATCGACCGGGGAAGCATTTGGGGCGGGGGCGGGGCAAGGGTGAGTTGAAGATTTGATAGATACGGCGTCAGGACGCGCGCTGAGAGACGCGAGGCTGTTTGCAGAACAGATCGTGGCGCGGTAAGATGCCAGAATGAGTTCTGCGCCGACGATTCTGCCCCTGTCTGAAATGAGCCATGCGGCAAAGCTCCGCGTCATGGAGGAACTCTGGGACGATTTGTGCCATTCGCCTGAGGGCGTGCCCTCCCCCGCGTGGCATGGCGAGGTTCTGGCCGCGCGAGCTGAACGGGTAGCAAAGGGCGAAGCTATATTCCACGACTGGGCGGATGTAAAAGCACGCTTGCTTCGGAAAAATGCGTGAAGATCCAGGTCCTCGACGAGGCGGCGTACGACTTGGGAATCTCGTAGACGACGCAGTGATCCGCATTTATGCGGTGCTCGATCTGCGACGTGACCCAGCGTGGATTCGCCGACGGCTGATCTCTGGCGAGCGGTGAATGCTTCAGTCAGTGATCCAACATCCAATGACCTGAAGCGAAATCCCTTACCCCAATGGGCTCGGCGAGAAAAACCAATTGTGGACCGCTTTGTAGCCGGAGACAACGCTGAGGCCGTACTTGCCGGCATTAACAAGGGCGTTAATGAAAATGAACGGCGTGGCCAAAACGAGGCAGAGCAGGTAGAAAACAATTCGAAACAGGAACCCGCTCACAAGCTCCCCCAAAAGCTCGCCAAAGATCTCGAGCAAAAACCATCCGATAAATGCCGCGATGGACAAGAGGACTCCCATTGCTGCGAGTTTATCTCGAGTTGGACGAAAATCTACACGAATTCTTTAAGGAGCGATGAGTCAGTCAAAGCGTCGCGCCATGGAGACTGCGCCACGCGTTGTGATGCCAAGATATTAGCGCGTGAGAAAGTAGAGCAATCGCCCTGTGTTGAGCGCATTGCGTGAGATCAAGGCATCTTTGTCATCCGCTGAGACCATATCCTCCCGAGTGAGGAATTCCTGGCCATCCCGGTGGACCCCGACCCGGTAGCGGCTGAGAAAAGCGCAAAGCAAAAGTCCGACTGCAGCAATACTGCCGGGCAGGATGAAGGCCCACTTCTTGTCCTTCTGCCACCGGAGCAAGTCGTTCTCGACCCAGGCCTCGCCGGATTGCGGATCGCGCCAGATTCGCACCGTCGTTCCCACCTTGGCGGCGTCCCAATTCTCCGCGGAAAGAAAGGCGGCGATTTTCGCCTGGCCCGCCCCTCCGCCGGGCAGGTCGAACTTCACCTGGATGAATTTGTTCCGATCGTATCCGTCCTGGCCTGCGTGCTCCACCACCTCGGCATCCAGCCTCTGGCCCACCTTCTCGAGGCGGTCGACGTTGCGGGAGTCTTTGATGAACCACCAGCACATGGCTGCCACCACGATGGCAAAGAGGATCGTCATACGGCCGGCAATGGAATTCCAGGCGAAGAAACCGCCGCAGGCGCTCCTTCGCGCGCCCACGATCAGCCGCCGGAAACTCCCGAGCCCCGGTTGACTGGGCAACTGTGCCACCGGAAGGCGGATGGCGCGTTCGCCAGTGGAATCCCGGAGCCGGGCTTCCACACACTCCGGTTGGCCCGTGGGAAATTCGGTCGGCACATTTTCGGCCAGGGGAAGCGCGCGGGCGGCCTCGATGAGGCGCGAAAATTCCTCCTGGGAAACGCGGCCCAGCTTCGCGAAGAAGATTTCATCGTCGCCGGGATGCTGCCGGCCCTGTTGCACTTCGCCGTCCGGCTTGAAAACCGTGGCCAAGGTGCCCTTTTTGGTCCCGCACCAGGTCCAGCAGAGAAGGGGAAGCGCGGTGGGCAAGGGCGGAGGAGTCGTCTCGGTCACGGTGTGGAAGGTTTTCTCTGCTTCATACGGATTTACCGGCGGGGCACGAGTTTTTTTTGCCGGAAAGGTGCAATCGGCGGCGACGATTCAAACTGA
>FTCV01000800.1_pt1 | contig 72590 bp, 55 predicted proteins | sample 1639691 | NCBI WGS metagenome assembly FTCV01 (sample SAMEA3914864, study PRJEB12502) | metagenome | biome: forest; material: soil | place: USA | collected 2012-03-12 | depth 0.3 m
GCCGTTGCCGCTGCGGATTTATTTAACCCACCAACAACTGCTCGCCATCGGCCGAGTTGAGCTTCATCCAAAAATGTTTTCAATTCGATCTCTGGAATTTCGGCAGCCGCGCCGAAATACGGCAACATACAGAACATGGCCGGATTTGGCGTGCCGAATAGATCTGGTGGAGAGAACTCCTTATGAGAAGCAATGATGCGCCTTGAAATGGATCCCAGCTTCGCTCTTTGCCCACTCGTCAGAGCCAACTGTCGATCCAGCGCTTCCGTAAATATTCTTTCCATCACCCAAAGATATTTGGTCGCGCGATCTTTCTGCTCCTGCGCCCATCGCTCGGCATCTACGGGCGCGAGAAGCTTGGCTGCATCCGCCCTCCAAGCCGTCTCCCACTGCCGCCAGTCGCGCGCCGTAATGGTTAAACAATTTGTCGTGGCGCTCTTCGGCGCCCCGAATGCCAGGTAAGCGCGGGTATTTCGAGCGACACACACGTCGAATATCGTTTTCGCATACCGGTTCTCAAGGTCATCCAACTGCTGACCAACGGCATCCGACAGGGCGAATTCCCGTATCAGGCGCTCGTTCACCAAGTCGACGTAAAAGCGCCAGCTTGTTTCATACATGCCCGACCGCATTTGGATATAATTGCGCCCTTCTTTCGCAGTCGCCTGTCGCCGCTCGTCCCTTTGCTTTAGCCATGCCGTGTAGCGATCCGGCGGAATGATCTGTTGCAGGGCCTCCAGCCAGTCCTTCTGTCGCTCGGGCGCTTCAATGTCGAGACGCCACACGCGAGGATACAACTCCGCATTTTTGGTCAAACGTTCGAGGCGATCCAGTGAGACTGGCGTAACCAATTCACAAAAAGCGACTTCAAAGCGCGGCTCCCATTCGCCCAGTGAATGCTCGATCGCGTACTGCGTCGGGAGGTCGAGGCGGCGAATGTTTTCCGCATCAAGCCCCGCAAATACAACCAATTCGCGGAGCGTTGATGCCATTTTTTCGTTGAGCAACTTACGCTCTTCGGCAGCCGATCTCTGGAAGAGAATTTGGAGCTTGGCTTCGATTGCAGGCGGATAGGGTATTCGCGTGGGAATCGGATCGTCCGCTTCAGGCGACACTTCGACCTGCGCCATCATAAGGCGTGAAATCGCCGCAAACACCAACCATAAGACAACAAGTGTTCGGCATCTCATTCCAGGGGAATCTTAGAAGAGCGCCTTTGGCGACAATTCTGCGCCTTCTCAGCGCTCGACTTACATTCGATTACTCCTCATTACTTTCCCTTCTCGGCCGCCGGCGGCGCGAGCAGCTTTTTCACGACTTCAGTGATCTCGTCTTCGCCATCCGGATCATACCCGGTGCGCACCCAGGCGACCTTCTTATCCGGCGCGATGACCACAGTGAAGGGGAGGTCGCTGGAGCCGTATTTCGTTTCCACGGATTGCTTCGCATCCAGCGCCACACGGAGGTTCCACTTGCGCACTTCCATGAAGTGTTTCACGTCCTCCGGCGCTTCGGCTTGGTTAATTCCGAGGAGTTGCACCTGGTCTGGCGGAAAGGCCGAGAGGGCCTCGATGAGGCCGGGCATCGATTTGATGCACGGGCCGCACCAGGTGGCCCAGAAATCGAGCACGATCACCGGCGTCTTTTGCGCGGCGAGATCGTATTCGCCACCCTCCAGCAGCGGCAGCTTGAAGACCGGCGCGGGCTGGCCGAGCAGAGCGGACGACGCGTCGCCGGCCTCGGGCAAGGTCGGCTCCGGGGCGAAAACAAGACGCCAGTCGCGCAGGGCTTCGGCCGTGGCATTCGGTCCGGGGCGGGCGGCATGGATCGAGTAGATCTCCGAGATGGGGACCGTACAGCGGCCATAGAGCGGATGTTGTCCCGTGACCGCCTCCGGCCCGAAGTGATCGACGGCAAGGCCGAGCCGGCCGCCATTGGCGAGTAACAACCAGTAGTTTGGCGAGCCGAGGGCGCCCCCAAAGTCGGACGCGACAACCTTTTGCAGCCGGTCCTGATTGATCGCCGTATCGCGCAGGATGAGTTCTCCCCCGTCGCGCTGCCAGGACGCCGAGGCGCCCGGTGGAAAGGTGAGCCCCTTGCTCGCGAGCAAGTCCTGGAGCGGAGGCGAGGGCGGGACGGCGTCCTTCTTTAGCCAGTAGGTGCGCTCCAACAGATCCGTCGGCTTTTCCGACAGCGGCTCGATCACAATCGTCCCATCCGCATCGACGTGATAACACATTTCAAACTGTGAACAGATCTCGTCCAGGGTTTCGCCGATCGTCTGGTTGCCAAATTGAAACGATGCCGCCCGCTGGTCCGATTTCGGAAGCTTGAATTTCAGCCCCGACTCCTGGCGCTCCACCACGTTGATCAGAGTCTGAAGATTCGCGTTGCCCCAGCTGCCGCGCTGATTGAGGGGATGATCCAGCAGCGCTTTGGTGGGATTCACGGGGGAAGGCGGCGGCGCATTCGGATCCGGTTTTTTTAGCCAGATGGCGGCCTTGACGCGATCGCGCGGCACGCTCAGCCGCTCGAGACCGGAGCGGAAGCCAAAGCTGCTCGCCGTTATCGCTTCGATCTCGCCATGGAGCACGTCGCCATTTGAGGCGACGAGGGCGTGGCGCGGCGGATCGTCCCGGCGAAAGCGCGGCACGGTGAGCGCTTCGGACTTGGTCTGCGCGTCAACATTCGGCTCCCAGGTGCGCCCCATCGCCGCGGTCGCGACGAGACTGGTGAGATGGATGCGCACGACCGTGTTTCCCCAGACACTCGCGGGCTCGATGACCATGCCGAGGCCGAGCCGTTTCGCCTGGGGAATGGCAAATTTTTGGACCCGCTCCCCATTGACATAAGCTTCCAGATCGATGCCGGTCTGCGTGAGTCGCACTTCCACCGGCTGGTCGGAAGAAATATTCGTCTGCGTCTGGTTGATCAGTCCATTGTTATCGTCACTCTCCAGGCCCATCACCACTTGGTTGCCGCTGAAGCCGACGATGAGTTTTGCGGCGTGCGCCGCGTCCAGGCCTGCGCAGAAGAGATTCAGCCGGGCCATGGAAAAGCTGACGCCGTCCTTTTGAAAATGGAATTTCAATTCGCGCCACCCCATCGCCTGCGGGGAGCCGATGCTGGTTTCGGCTTCCATGACGAGTGAATTCCCCTCGCGTTGCACCGTCCGCGCGTCGCCTTTCAGCACCCGCCAGCTGGGATCGCCGAAGCCCTCCCGGCCCAGACCTTTTGCGGCGCCAAATTGCACGGCGAGGAGGGAGTCGGCCGGAAGCCGGGACGTCTCCACGAAGCCTGACTGAATATCCGCGCCCGTGCGATCCAAGCCGCGCAATTCGCCCGGAAGGACATCGCCGGCGGAGGTGAAGAAAAGCGCCGGGGACGCCGGCTGCTCGGCGTCGGCGGGGAAATGCCGATCGATCTCGGTCACCAGCGCCGATTTGGGAATGGAGGGCCGCAGGCTGCCCACGGCGCTCCAGCGCGGGCCGCTGTCGCCCGTAGCGGCCACTGTGCCGTGCAATTCTCGCGTCTGAATGACGAGTTTATCCAGCACCGAACGCAAGGGCTCAGGCGCGGCGCCTGCCGGAGCCGGGACCTGCAACAGCAATTGGCGCAATCCCGTGAGATCCGAAGCCACCGGCGCGGCCGAAAAGGATGTCTTCACTCCCGCCCAGCCGGCTTTGACCGACTCGATCTTCCCGAGAAGCCGTGTTCCGTCCGTAAAGGAAAAGGCGGCTTCCGACGCGCTTGTCGCCGGGTGATCCGCCGAAAAAATGACCGATGCGAGGCTCTCGATGGGGATCGTCGATTCCGCATCCTGCCCACGCGCCCGAAAGCGCAGCCCCGCTGGCGTGGCGCCGACCACCGCGCCGTCCAGCACACGTCCATCCGTGAGTTCGACGCGCGGCTGCGCGCCATCGATCGTGGCCGGCGTCCCGCCGTCCCAGGCGGAAATGGTCAGCCGGTCGAGGAAAAGATCGCGGCCTTTGTTTTTCAGCACCAGCCCGGCCGTGGTGCTCTTGGGGTCTTCCGGCGCCTTCCACTCGGCCAAGAGCGCTCCATCTGCGGTATAGGCGGCGCATTTGCCCGTCTGGCGATTCCAGCAGACACGCAGCGAGATCTCGCGCTCCGTCGGCTCCATTTTGCGGAGACTCTGGAAATCGTCGGCCGCCGTAAGGACCAGCTCATCGTCCCAGGTCTCGACCCGCAGCGCCTTCTTCGGCGCGCCCACAAGCGCGATGGCAAATTCCGGACGTCCCGTGGAATGGACGGTGAAATCGACCGCCACCGACTCCGGCACAGCCACATCGAGATAGGCGCTGCGGTTCCAGTAGGGCAGCGCAAAGGCCCCGCCGGGCCCGACGACGATCGGCGCCACCGCCGGCTTTTTCACAGGCTCCTCCGGCGTGTCGGTTTTGTTCGTGTATCGCTTCAGGATCTTGCTGGCTTTCTTTTTCGTCGGACTATCGGCGCCCGGGGCCAGCGCTTCCCAGAGGTCGTCGCCATTCGGTCCGTTGAAAATGATGTTTTCGCCCGCGATGCGCCGCAGAGTCAGCGTCTCGGCGCGCCGCAACGTGACGTCGCCGTGCCGCGTGCTGTGGAGGACGAGGGCATCGTCGGAAATGGAGACGAGGTCGCCATAAATGCGGCTGCCGTCGCGCAGCGCCACGCTGTAGTTATCCGCCGGCGGCGCGGCCTCGAGTATCTGGTCGAGTCGGCGCAGCGCATCCCAGCGCAATTGCAGCGTGTCGTCGAAAAGCGGCGACTGCCACGTGGCGTCGGCGGCTGAGCCCTCGGCCAGCGTGGCGGGGAGCGCTTCGCCATTATTCCACCGCAGTGTCGGCCAGCCCGCGCCGGGATCGACGGGCTCGCCGTGAAGGGTCAGGCCGAGAAAGGCCGGCAGCAGCAGGAAAAGTGGGCGCCGTTTCATCGTTCGTAGATCGGGAGAAAGCGATAGTTCAGAGCCAGCGCGAGGAGGGACATGCCCGTGTTATAGGCCCCGCCAAAAGAGCCATCCTCCCTTTGTTTGTCGTGCAGCTCGCGCACGAGCGCGTCGTTCCATTTTTGCCATGAAGGGTAGTCGCCCTGGAAAAGCGCCTGCGCCATGTAGTAGCGGAAATACTCCGCGTATCCGCCGGCCTCGTGTTGCTCCAGATTGTCCTGCAGGCGCTTGAGCGTGGCTTTGTATTGGTCGGTGTCCTTGCCCTTGGAGACGGCGCTGACGAGCGTCGAGACGGCGGTGAGATTCATGGAGCCGCCCATGCCGCCAAAGCCGCCCGAGTAGGCCACCGAACCGTCCTTGCCCGTGCTGCGACGCATGTAATCCATGGCGGAGTTGATTGTTTCATCCGCCACGTCCATGCCAGCGTTTCGCGCCGCCAGGAGCCCCATGAGGACGGCGCCAGTCACGGAGGTATCGGCATCCGTGGCATCCGGCGAGTAGCGCCAGCCTGCCCAGCGGTTCTTTTTTTGCGCCGTTTCCGCGCAGCGAATGGCCAGATCCAGCGTCTGCGCGATGCTGCGCTTGGCCTTGCCGCCCTCCCAGAGCAGTGACTCGTCGACCGTGCCGTAGGCCTCGGAAAGCGCGAGCATGCCAAAGCCGTGATGGTACATGCTGTCCGGCAGGTAGCCGGTCTTGTCATCCTGCCGCTCGATCATCGAGCGAATGACCCGCCGAATGACCGGCGCATAGCGCCCGTAGTTGGGATCGTCGCCGCTGGCGAGAAAGGCCATGAGGCAGATGCCATCCACGCCGCAGCCTTCGTTGCCCCCGCCTTTCCACGGCCCTTCGGGGGATTGCGCATTGGCCAGCCAGGCTAGCCCGCGCTCATAGATCGTATCGACGTCCGGCGGGATCTGCCCACCAAAGCGCAGCGTCGGATCCTGGGCCAGGGCGCGGCCAGCGCCGAACGCGCCCACGACGATGACAGCCAGCAAACACATTCTGGTCGGGAGGGAGGAGGGAAGGAGGTGCATGGCGGTTTTATTCAAAATGATGGTGGAGGCGATCCTCGCGCTTTGAAGTCACGACTTTCCAGACCTCCAAACAGCTCGAACGTTCATCACTCGCAGTCCACGCGTTCCATTGATCGTTCGTGAGCACGCTACGCAAGTCGGCATCCGAGAGGCCGACAAGAGGTAGCAATTGATAGTTTTCAAAGTACCAGGGATTCGCTGCGCCCGGACGTACACTGCGCAATGCGGCTTCAATGTCGATGCTGTACTCGGCCAATATTTTGGCGATTTCCGGTGTGAGCTGCCGCTGCTGCTCGGGAATCAAAGTGATTAATTCGCCGAGGACCGCGGCAAGATACCTGGCGATAGCGTCGTTCTGAAAGCCTTGCCGGGCGGCAATTTCCACCTGCCATGCGGCGCGCTGAGCCTCGGTGATTTCCCGGGTCACCGTTTGCATCCAGATCGACTCGTTTACCGCCGTGTACCCGATCAGGCGGACGGCATCGTCTGGGCCAATGAACCGCACCAATTGGGAATGCAAGGGCCGCCCGGATGGACCGTCCGCGACCTGGCGCGCCTTATTTTCCACGTCGGCCATCCATTGATCCGTCCACCGCTCGACCGCGCCGCGCGCCGCCGCCTGCAATCGAGCAACGACTTCCGGCGACAAGGAGGAGATCCGTGCGGCGTCTTCGGCTTTCAGGAGCATGGTCGGAAGCAACAGGCCGCGCGTCCGTTGGGCTCGCGCCGCGAGAAAATCGGCCAACTGATCTTCGAGGTCCTCCGGCGAGGGATTCTCAACCAGCGTCTTGTGGCCGGGCTTTTTATCGGCGCCGGGCGCAGCCTCCGCATTTTCGCCATTCGCGAAGTGTTCCCAATGTTCGATTTGCGCCAGATCCAGGATGGCGCTCAATTCGGTCGGTTCGATCGCCGCAGCGGCCTGTGGAAAGGCCGTGGTGAAGTCATCGGCATTGGAGAAGATTTCTTCGGAAACCCGGACCTTGTCCTCCATTCCCGCGATCCGCTCACACAGCGGCAAAAGCTGTTCGCGCTGCCGCGCGGTAAAGGCCACGGCCCTATCCATCTCGGCGAGGAAGATGCGGCTAAAGACCTGTGCCAGATGCGCCTTCTTCTCCTGCTCGAGTTCGTGAAGATGGGTCACTTCGGCAGGCGTCAGCGCCGCAGCAAGGGCTGCTTCCCACGCCGCCTGCTGGCCATCAGGGGCGAAGGCGCGGAGTTCCAATTCCACATCGGGGCTCGTCGCCGCTCGAGGGTTCATCGCCACCTTGCGATACTCGGCATCGAACTCGAGCAACATACTTTTGGCTGTTGCCCGGCCAAGCTCGACCACGCGGTCTGCGCTGTGCTTCGCCTGCGCATCGAGCTTCGCCGCGGTCTCCGGCGTCAGCGCGAGCATCCTGGAGGCGCGCTTGCTCTTTTCCAGCATCGCGGTTTCCACTTCCTCCCCCATGTCTTCGAATTGCTGCTCGAGATTTTCTTCAACGGCCTTCACTAGCGCTTCCTTTACGTCAGCCTCGCTTTTTACCCATAGTTCCTTCTGCACCGGAGTCAGCACGCGCGCGATCCCCTCGGTCCAAGCCGGCTCGTCGTCCGCCTTCGGAAACTGCACGCTCTCGAGATAGACGCGGCGGACCGAATATTGGATCTGGGCATCGATGCTATCGGGAATGGTTTTCTCCTGCTCTCGCCGGAAGGCCTTGGGAAATTTCTCCACCCAGACCGCCAGCGCCTGATCCACGGCGGAATCTGCGGCCAAGTGCAAAGCCCGGACTTTTTCTCCGTCCAGGTCGACTAACTTTTTCAGCTTATTGACCTTTTGTCCGATCTCTTCCGCCAGAAGCCGACGCTTCTCCTTCGTCGCCACCTCGAGAAACTCCCCGATCTTTTTTTCGATTTCGGGAGAGAAGACGATTTCCTGTGGCGCGCCCCTGGCGACGACGGCATCGGCCCCCTCTCCAAATACTTGTTGGACCATCGGCGAGCTCAGCAGCGCCAGCCCAACGATCAGCCGGCGGAGGCCTGGACTAGTAAAGATGGCGGCAAAAAGACGCATGCGAGTCACTTTTTCTTGGCCAGCCGTTCCCGGTGGGTTTCCTGAACTCTACTCCATAAGCTCCCGTCTCCGCTATGTGGATGCCACGCCTCCAGTTGCTCGGCGGTCAGGATGGCCGCGAGGTCTTTTTCCGGGAGACAGGCGATCGGCGCAGCCGGGAAGGCCTCCAGATACCACGGGATGCGCGGCTCTTCGTTGAAATCAGTCATCTCCTCGTCCAGGTCAGCGCCGTATTCTCGCAGCAAGCCAAGGATCAGCGGTTCCAGTCGCGTCGCCTGCGATGGCGAAATCGGTGTGATCTGGTCAAAGGCGTAAATGGCAAGAGCCGTGATCGCCTCATCGTGAAAATGCCGGCGCCCCTCGACTTCCGTATTCCAGTTCTGAAGCTGGCTTGCCGTGAGCTCTCGGGCGATGGCCTGGCGCCACGTGGGGACATTCGCCAGGTCATTCAAGTCGGGCGGCCGAGGGATTCGCTTGAGAAATTTTTCCACCCAATCTTCCGCGGACGCGTTTGGGTCGATCTTGGCGAGGCAGTCGCGCGTCGACACTTCCGTCTTTTTCTCCCACGCATGCACGAGACGATCCGCGACACCTTTCGCCGCTGCGGAAAGTCGCGCGGCAACTGCGGCCGGAAGCGCCGCGCTCCGGGCGGCATCCTCAGATCCGAGCATCAACGTGGAGACCACGCGTCGCCGGACCGTCGCGCTTTGTTTTGCCAGATAGTCAAAACTCCAGTTTTGGACTTTATCCGTGTCGGTCAGATCCTTGAAGGGCGCAGTCACTTTCTCATTGGCGGCGCCGTCCTTTTTGCTGTCATTGCCGGCCGCCTGCCAGCGTTCGATCTGGGCGGCATCGAGGATTCCGCTCAAGTCGGCCGCCGTCGCTTTCCCCGCGAGCGCGTAGTATGGCTGGAGAAGGCCCTCATTCGCAAGAATGTTTTCCTCCATGGCGGCGACGAGACGGGAGCAGAGCGGGAGAAGTTGCGTGCGTTGCCAGGAAGTCAGCGCCGTTTGCGCGTCCATGGTGACGAGCAGGATGTCCGCAGCGGCGCGCGGCTGCCACAGCGCGCGTTCGGTCTTTGCTTCGCTCCAGCGTTTGTTTTCGTCGGCGGTCAACAAGGCCGTCGCTTTCGCTTCCCACGCCGCGGCAGACTCCGTCGTCTCCATAAGAGAGAAAGCGGCATGCCCTTGGAAAAACTGCTCCCGTTGCTGTTCGTCGCTGTTATATAGATCCCCCGCCGCGCCATCGCGATAGGACTGAAAACGCTGGTCCGTGACGTTTCTGGCCAGGGCATCCAGCCGCTCTGCCGTCTCCGGCGCAGGCGAGAGGACCACCCTCATGACGCGACTTCGTCCCAGCGCCGCCGCCATCATTGGCTCCTCTTGAGGATCGATGTGCTGTTGCAAATAGTGCTCCAGGTCCACCCGGAGCTTGCGCTCTTTTTCGAGGCAGACCTTCCGCCACTGCTTTGCCTGGTCCGGGCTCAGTGTTTGCGCCATGCCCTCGCGCCATACCAGCTCCTCTTCCGGTCGCACCGGCGCCGGCCCGTATTCCGGAACGAGCGGGGTGGACGCAATCACCCGGGAGGGATCTCTCGACGCCTGGCGAATCAGGGAGTCGATGCGCGTGGAAATAAACTCCTCCTGTCCCATTCGAAACCGCTCGGGGAAGGTCTTTGCCCAACCATTCAGGCGGCGTTCGCACGCCGCCTCCGCCGGTGCTTCCAAAGCCTTCGCGCCTGCGGCGTCGAGCCCGGTCACTTTCTGAATCTCGGCGATGATGCCCGTCATCCGCGCGGCGAGATTTTTCCGCTCCTCCACGACGAGCATCTCGAAGAGTTTCACCCGCTTCGCCTCGACCTCCGGGGTGAACGTGCCCGTCGAGGACACAGCTTTTATCTGCTCCGGCGGCGCTTCGGCGGCGGCAAGTGACATCCGTGGGGATACGAGAGCGGCCGCCAGCAACAAAACTCGCCCGGCGATCCAAAGTTTCGCCGCCATCCCTTTATTCTTGGCGATAGGAATGCGCATACTAGTCACTATTTTACCTTTGTACGCTTTCGGTGTTGCTCTTCGACCTCCGGCCAGTGCACCGCCTCGCGGGAGCGCTTTTCCCAGTCCTCCCATTGGTCCGCCGTCAGTATTTCCCGGAGGATTTTTTCCGGAAAAAACGCCATTTGCGTCAATGTCCCCAACCCGAGATACCAGGGCGACTGCGCCGTGGAGCCATAACGCGGCGCGATCTCGTCGATATCTGCGCCATACTCCTGCAAAGCTTCAAACACGGCATGCTCGAGTTGATCCGATTGAGCGGGCGAGATCGGAGTTCCCTGGTCAAATTGGAATGCGATCATCCGGCTGATGGCTTCGTAACGATAACGCCGACGCTCCTCCAGTGCGGCTTCCCACCATTGCCGCTGCGCAGCCGTGAGTTCACGTTTTAACGTGCGCCGCCACCGCGGAGCGTGGGCCACCCCATCCGGCTCGGGCGGCGGCAAGACTCGGTCGCGAAACTCTCCAAACCAGGTTCCCACCTGCGCGGAATATCCGATTTGAGGCCTGGAGAGTTCTGCTGTCGACGTTTCTGTTTGCGCTTTCCAAACTTCCACGAAGTCATTGGCCACTCCCTTGGCCGCCGTCTGAATGCGTGCGGCGGCGGCTGAAGGCAGAGCCGCCGCCCGCGTAATATCCTCCGCTTCGAGCAGGATCGCGTCGGCCGTGCTGCGCACGATCGCGGCGGCCTGTTGCGTCATATAATCGGAAAGTCCATCATTCACCGCCTCCGCATCCGTGTATTTAAATGGCAGATCGGCGTCAGCCTCAAGTGGGTCGGCCGCAATATTGCTGGCCGCTTGCCAGCGTTTGATCTGCGTCGCGTCGAGGATGCCGCTCAAGTCCGCCTCCGTAGCGTTCTTTGCGCAGGGATACAACAGGAGGAGGCTCGAGCTGGTGTATCCAATCGCAAAATTCGTCGCCGAGGGGGCGAGCCGGACGCAGAGCGGGAAAAGCAGCTGGCGCTGCCTGGAGGTGAGCGCCGTGTGCCCATCCATTTCGGCCAGGAGAACCCTGGCCACCGCCTGAATTCGCCGCGTCACGTTAGCCGCGTCGGCTTCGCGCACACGTTTGTTTTCGTCGTCGGTGAGCAGTCCCTTAACTTCTGTTTCCCAGGTATTGGCAAGGGTGTCCGCATGGATCCTGTCTATGAAATCAGATGGATCGTCTCGGATCGTCTCCTCTCTTTGGAATCTATTATATTTCCACAGATCTTCCTCCATTTCGCGACACCAGGCATCGAGTGCGCGATCCGCCACGCGCTTTGCGAGGGCGTGGAGCTGCTCCGCTCTTTCCTTGGAAAGGCCGAGACGAAGAATCAGCGTTCGGCTCTTCAAGAGCAGGGGCGTGACTAGAGCCTCTCTTTTTAGGTCGACCACGCGCCGAAAAAAATCGCCAATTGCGGCCCGCTGTTTCTTCTCTTTCTCGGCGCACGCGATGCTCCACAGGTTTGCTTGTTCCGGAGTGAGCGCCCGGACCACTCCGTCCTTCCACATCGGCTCATCCTCCGGCTCCATCGATTCCGAGTGATCGGCGGCCGCATACGCCTCCGCATCGTCCTGCATCCGATCGCCACTGGGCCCGTCGGACAAGGAAGCGCGAAAGGAGGAGTCCAGCTCTGCCCGCCAATCACTTACGACCAGCGCCACCACACTCGGACTCAGATCCTTCAGCGCTTGCACCCCGGCCTCATTGAGGTGTGTCACCACGACCAACTCCTGAATCTCGGTGGCCAGCTGCTCAGTCAGTACACGGCGCTTCGTCGCGGCGGCCTTCGCCACGAAAGCCTCGAGCTTCTTTTCGGTCTCGGGAGTGATTTTCGGTTTTGGAAGCTCGACCGGAACCGGGACCGCGCCCACTGCATGCGCTTGCGCGACCACGCCGAGCACCAGAAACAAAGTGATTGCCTTGAGCAGCGAGCGCATGCGAATCACTTCTTTGAATGCTCCTCGACCGCTTTCCAGAAGCTTCCGTCGCCTCGACACATCAGCCAGAGGGACCGCTGTTCTGGTAACAATATATCCTTGAAATCCAGATCGGGAAGCCAGGCCAGTTGCCCTGCGATCAACGTGGAGCCGAGATACCAGGGCTTTTCCACGCTGTAGCCAAAACGCCGCGAGGTCGCGTCGATGTCGGCGCCGTAATCCTCCAAGGCGTTGACGACGACCGGCTCCATTTGCGCACCCTGTTGCCTCGACCAGGGCAGCGATTTCTCTATCGATCACCGCCGTCAACTTTTCGCGCCTCACTATTTCAGCGCTCGCGAGGATCTTCGTTAGTTTTTTCTCTACATCCGGAGGGAGGGCCGGTTTTTCCGTCGCGTCTGTTTTCTCAGTCGCTACCGGCGGTTCCGCCGATTGCAGCGAAGGAAGCAGTCTACCGTCAATTCCGACGGCATACGTCAACGCCAGGGCAGGCAATACGAGAAATGGCCTCCAGTTTTTCCGCCAATATTTCAGCGAGGTTCTCATTTCTTTTGTTTCACGCGCTGGTCGTGTTGCCGCTGCAGGTTCTGCCACATCGACGCGCAATTCGAGTGGTCCACGCTGCTCGTCCAGGCCTGGATTTGCTCTTTGGTCAGCAAGCCTTCAAGATCTTTGTCCGACAGGGAAGCAAAGGGCAGGAGTCCGTAGTATTGCAAATACCACGGCGGGCGCTGGCCGGACGCCATGGCAAACCTCCGCGAGATATCTTCGTGATAGTCCTTTATGATCCCGCCAATGATCGGCTCCAGCTTGCCCCACTGGTCGACGCTGAGGTCGACCGCGCCGTCGAAGCGCGCGATCACGTATCGGGAGGCAGCCTCGTCTTGATAACGGCCGCGCGCCTCGATCTCCGCCTTCCACGCTTCGCCCTCGGCCGGTGTAAGCTCCATTTCCACGGCGCGCTTCCAGCGCGCCGTATCGTCGACCGTATTTCCCGACCAAACGTAGTGATAGTTCCCGATATTCTTTAACTCGGCCGCCAGCTTCCCGGCGCGCATCGCGTCCGCAATGCTACTCCGGATGTTTTGTTCGAGGCCAGTCTTCCAATTTTCGTAGAGCGCTTCTGCCGAGCCCAGCGCAGCCATCTGCAGGAGTCGAGCCTTCTCCGAAGAGAGACTCGCCGACCGGCTTGCATCATCGACCTTTCGCGTTACTTCCTCGAGCATTTCCTGACGCAAGCTTTCTTCATGCCCTTGGAGAAGATCAGATAACCTGCTTTCCAATTCCTCAGGCGTCAGAGGCGAATCTTCCGCGTATCTCGAAGCGTTTTCGTTGGCGAGACTGTTAAATGCGATGGCGTTGGAAGTATGCCGTTTTGCCTCGCAAGCCCGATGCCACTGTTCGACCTGATCGGCGTCAAGAATCGCGCGCAAGTCACGGTCGTCGGCCAGGGCTGCAGCGTCGTAGAGGCCACGCGACGAGTTGCCATAGTAAACATTTGGCTCGCGCTCCGTCTCCGAAAGATGCGGCACTCTTGCGATCAGGCGGGCCGCCAGCGGCTCGATTTGCTCCCGCTGCTTCGCCGTGAATGCCAACTGCCGGTCCATTTCGGAGACCAGCACGCCCGTATACGCGCGCAGGCGCCTGGCCCGACGCGCCTCGACGAGATTATTCCAGCGCTTCAGTTCCGCTGCGGGCAGCGTGGCGGCGAGGCCCGCCTCCCAGGCGCGCTCGTCCTGCGCCTTTCGCTCGGCCGAAGAGGGGAGATCGAGCCCTCCGCCTTTCAGGGCGACACTCAACTGTTTTTCGTCAAACGTCATCAATCTTTGCGTGCTTTCGTCCCTCAGGCGCTGCAGCGCGCCATCGGTATAACGTCTGGAAAAATCGTCAAGTTGATCGGCGACCTCCTGCGACAAGGCCAGAGCGGCCTTGATCCGGGTCGTCTTCTTGAGCATCGCATCCAACCATCCGGGACGGTCGGCGTCGATTCGGCGACTCAGATAAACATTAATATTCCCGAGCTTGGTTTCCCGGCGTTCCGCTACGGTCTGCGCCCAGGCGGCGGCCTGCCCGGGATTAAGCACCCGCTGCAGCGCCGCCGCCCAGATCGGAGCCTCATCCGGATCGAGTTGCACATCGGTGGGAGACCCTGCGGAGACCTCGATCTGGTAGAACAGATTGTCGATATTCAGCTGGTACAGCTCCTCCGCACTCTCACGAACCCGCTCGGGAAATGTTTCCCGCCAGCCCGCCATCAGCTGATCAGCCGCCGCATCCACGGTCCCTTCCAAAACCTTTGTCCCGGCATCGTCCAGCCCCGTAACCTTCTGCAGATCGGCTATGCGGGCCTCCAGGCTCTCGACAAATTTCTTTCGCCGCGCCTCACCAAGCTTCACCGTGAATTTTGCCAGCTTTGCCTCATCATCCGGAGTGAGGCTGGATTGGTGGGTTGCAGGTTTGCCCTTGTCCACAGACGCAGCATCTTCAGCCGGCGCGCCAATCGGAGATAAAATCAGCGCTGACGTTAAAAATAACCAACGCGTGAAGCGTCTTGTAAAGAAGGGGCGCGGCGCGATCATTTCTTTTGTTTCACCCGCTGGTCGTGCTGGCGCTTCAGGTTCTGCCACATCGAAGCGCAGTTCGTGTGATCCATGCTGCTCATCCAGGCCTCGATTTGCTCTTTGGTCAGCAAGCCTTCGAGATCTTTGTCCGACAGAGAGGCAAAGGGCAGCAGCCCGTAGTATTGCAAGTACCACGGCGGGCGCTGGCCGGAGGCGGTTGGAAACATCCGAGCGATGTCGTCGTGATAATCCTTCATGATCCCGCCGACGATCGGCTCCAACTTGCCCCACTGGTCAACGCTGAGGTCGACTGCGCCGTCGAAGCGCGCGATCACGTATCGGGAGGCAGCCTCGTCTTGATAACGGCCGCGCGCCTCGATTTCCGACTTCCAGGCCTCGCGCTCCGCCGCCGTGAGTTCCGTTTCCACAGCGCGCTTCCAACGCGGCGGATCTTCGCCCGCATTGCCTCCCCACGAGTAGGTCCCGATATTCCTCAGCCTGGCCTCCAGGTTTCCCACGCGGACGTTGTTAGAAATATTGCTCCGGATATTTTGCTCGATGCTGGCTTTCCAATTCTCGAAGATCGCTTCCGCCGAACCGATCGCGGCCATTTGCAGAAACTGGATCTTTTCCGGAGAGAGATTTGCCGACCGGCTCACATCATCGAGTTTTAGCATCATTTCCTCAAAGATCGTCTGGCGCGATCTCTCCTCCATGTCCTGAAGGTAGTCGGATAACTTGTTCTCCAAATCCTCGGGCGTCGAAAGCGCATCTTCTGTGCTTCCGGAGCCGCGGCCGTTGGAATTGTTGTTAAATGCAATGGTATAGGTATTCCGGTACGCCTCGCAGACCCGGCGCCACTGAACGAGCTGATGGGCATCAAGAATGGCGCTCAAGTCGCGGTCATCTGCCTTGGCTGCGGCATCGTAGAAGCCGCGCGATGGGTTGCCATAGATGAAGTTGCTCGGATCTGTTTCCTTCACCGCGAGATGCGGCTCGTCCGCGATCAGGCGGGCCGCGAGCGGTTCGATTTGCTCGCGTTGTTTCGCCGTGAACGCGACCTGCCGGTCCATTTCGGAGACCAGCACTCCCGTGTAGGCGCGGATGTGCTTGTCGCGACGCGCTGCGACGAGATCTTTCCAGCGCTTCAGGTCCTCGGCCGGCAGCGCTGCGGCCAGGCCCGCATTCCAGGCCCGCTCCTGCTCCGCCTGTTCATCGCTCGATAAGGCGAAATTGAGGCCGCCGCCATTTTTCAGTATGGAGTGCAGTTGCTCTTCTTCGAGCGCCATCAATGTTTTCGCACTCTTTTCCCGCAGGCGCCGCATCACGTCGTCGATCTGGCGCCCGGCAAGGTCGTCCAATTGATCGCCCACACCTTTCGGCAAGGCCAAGGCGGCCTTGATCTGGGCGGTCTTCTTGAGCAAAATGTCCAGCCGCATGGCGCGCGCGGCGTCGACTTCGCGACTCAGGCTGTCGTTGATTTCCCCAAGTTTTGTTTCCCGGCGTTCCGCTACGGTCCGCGTCCAGGCGGCGGCTTGCCCGGGATTGAACACCTTCTGCAAGGCGGCCGTCCAGGCCGGCGCCTCGTCCGGATCGAGCTGCACAAATGCGGCCGACCCCGCATAGGTCTCGAGCTGGGCGAAGAGCAAGTCGACGCTCATCTGGTATTGCTGCTCCGAAATCTCGCGAAAGCGGTCGGGGAACTTCTCCCGCCAACTCGCCATCAACTGATCGGCCGCAGCATCCACGGTCCCTTCCAAGATTTTTGCGCCGTCTTCCTCCAGCCCCGTAACCTTCTGCAGATCGACAATGCGGGCCTTCAGGCTCTCGACGAATTTCTTTCGCCGCTCCACGCCGACTTTATCTATGAATTTAGCGAGCTTCGCCGCTTCCTCCTTTGTGAGGTTGGATTTTTTCGCCGCGGGATGGTCTTTGTCGGCCTCCGTCGACCCGGCCCCGCGCACGCCGGCTGGCAGCCCCGCCAGGATCGCCGCCAGAAACATCATCTGAAAGGCTGGCCGCAGATGCCCGATAAATGTTGGAACCAAGATGCGCCGGCTGCAATTGTTCGCGCTGACTGAAGGGAAAAGGCTCATTTCTTTTTTCTCAAACGCAGATCATGCCAAGCTTGCACATCCTGCCACTTCGCCCTGCCATTTAAATAGTCCCCGCTGCTCGTCCAGGCTTCCATTTGCTCGTTGGTCAAAGCCGCCCGCAGTTCGGTTTCCGGTAGACCGACAATGAGCATCAGCCCACCCATTTCCAGGTGCCACGGCCGTTCTCCGATCGAGCTGATACGACAGGCGTTCGAGATGTCGATGCGATAGTCGTCCATGATCTTGTCGATAAGGGGCTGCAATTTGGCGGACTCGTCGGCGCGGAGTGCGACAATGCCATCGAATCGCGCAATCACATACCGCTTGATGGCTTCGTCGAGATACAGATTGCGCGCATCGATGTCCGCTAGCCAGGCCACGCGCTCCCTTCAGGTCCTCCGCCGGCAGCGTCGCCGCCAAGCCCGCCTCCCACGCGCGCTCGAACTCGAACTCCTCATTTGGTTGCCCGGATTCGAAGTTACCGCCTTCCATGAGCGGCTGCAGCTCGGCCTCGTCAAAAGCCATCAAGGTCTTTGTGCTGCCTTCGCGCCAGCGGCGCACTTCGTCGTCGGCGCGGCGCGCCACGAGTTCATCCAGTTGATTGATCGCCAGCCCGGTCTCATGTTTTGAGAAAGATGACGGCAACGCGATCATAACTGGTGATTAAGACGCATCTCTTGCATCCTTTTTAAGCTCACGTTTACCCGGTCGCATTGTTGACACTCCTCGCTGTCCTTCCAGGCCTTCATCTGTCCAGGGGTCAGGATCGCTTGGATCTCGTTTTGAGGAAGCTCGGCGATCGGGAGGAAGGCGCTCTCCTGGACATACCAGGGCTCGATGACGCTCGGGACGCCGGCCCGGGCAAAAAAATTCGAAAGATCCTCTTCATACGTTTCGATCACGCGAGTCACGAGTGGTCCGAGCTTTGCCTGCTGGTTTGGGTTGAGAAACACGATGCAGCTGAAGCGAGTCAGGAGGTATTGCGCTATCGCCCCGCAAAAGTAATGCTTGCGGGCATCCAGCCCCGATTTCCAAGCTCCGCGTTGCGCTTCCGTCAAATAAGCTTCCAGCGCATGATTCCATAGCGCCAGATCTTCGACTGCACTGACTTCCTGATCAAAATATGAGGCGCCCAGGCCATCCAGTCGCTCCTCCAAGCTTTGATCGGCCAATGCGCCAGAAATGACGTCTCGGGCCTGTCGCTCCGCGCCTTCTTTCCATGCGGCAAAGGAAACGTCCGCCGATCCCTTGGCGGCATTTATCATCCGATTTCTGGTTTCTCCCGCCAAACGTGCGCTCCGAACCAGATCCTCCTCTTTCAAAGTAATATTGGCGAAAATTGTCGACCGGACGAGTTCACATTTTTGGCTCAGAAAATCGGACATACGTTGTTCGTCCGCCTCGGGGCTCGAAATCACTTCTTTTGCATGCCGGGGCGCTGGTTTCGCAACTCCATTTTCCCGCATCGCCAAGGCGACGATCGCCTTTTCGTGCGCGTCGCAGGCATTGCGCCATCGCTCCTGCTGGCGGGCGTCGAGAATGGCGGCGAGCTCGAAGTCATGCGCTCTGGCAGCCACGTTGAAGGGATTAAAGAAGACACCGTTGCGGTAGTCTTCCGTGACCACATTCCCGGGCACGACACGTTCGCGTTCGACCAGGAGGGCTGCGAGGGGTTCGATTTGGCGGCGTTGCTCCGCATCGAACGCCACCAGCCGATCCATTTCCGCGACGAGGAGGGCCGCAAACGCCTGTACAGTAGCGATGCGACGTTCCCCACAAGCGTCTTGCCATCGCTTCAGATCGTCCGGAGAGAGTAGAGCCGCCAAACCGGTATTCCACGCGCGGTCGTTCTTCTCCACGTCTGCGGCGGACAAGCCCGCGCCGAGGTGGCCGCACGCGCTTCGTTCGTCGTCATCCAAAGTCAGCAGCCTCACGGTCTGATATTCACGCCATTGCTTATAGGTCTCGGCAGCGAGCCCTTTAGCCAGGTCATCCAACTGCTCGGCGGCCGCCTTGGGCAGCTTCAAGATCCGCTTAATCGCATCGCTTTGCCTGCGCCTCTCGTCTCGAAAGCTTTGGCTCATTTCTTCGCTGACGCCGGCAAGCAGCGCGTCAATGCTTTCAACAGCCCTCCTTCGGCGGTCCGCTTCCGCCTTGGTCCAGATCGCAGCTTGCTCGGGAGTCAGCACACGTCGTAGTCCTTCGATCCAAACTGGCTGGTCCTCAGGAATTTCGTCCACGAAATTGCCTTCATATATTAGACTCGGCGCCGTTGTGGAGAGCACATCGATGCGCCAACGAATGAGCTGATCCCACTCCTTGCGAAAGTGTGCAGAAAATGTTGCAGGCCATCTGCGCATGACTTCCTCGATCGCGGTGTCGGCCGCGCCCTGCAATTCCTTGGCTCCCTCGGCATTCAGCTTCGTCACACTTTGCAGGTCGGCAACGACCTTCTGCATCCGATCTGCCAGGACAAGCTTTTTGTCCGCAGCAGCTTCTTCGAGGACTTTTGCCAGCTTCCTCTCGACCTCCGGCGAGAACTGAGTCGTCTCGGCCAAATTTCTGCTGGAATCCGGCAGAGCCAATTCCTCCGCTACCGATGTCGCTGGTGCAGTCAAAACTGCGATGACCGCGAACGTCTGCATTGCCTGCCAGATGCTCGTTGCCAGCCGCGCTAAAAGAGGCGCGCCGCAGCGAAGCCAATCCGACCTTGGAGCGACATCGCGCGATGGGAGCAACCCGGGCCAGCTGTCTCTTTGGCATGGTTTTGCAGCGATCATTTCTGTTGTTTCACACGCCGGTCGTGGCGCATTTGCACACTCGACCAATTCATGCAGCCATTCGAATAACTCGAGCTCTTCATCCAGGCATCGATTTGCTCCTTTTTGAGGATCGGCTGCAGGTCATTTTCCGAAAACGTGGTCATTGGGGCGAGAGCGTAGAACATCATATACCAGGAAGAGAAACCGCTTCCCTCGATGTTGCCGAAAAACGCCGACAGGTCGGGCTCATACTCCGCGATCATCTGGACAACGCGCGGCTGAAGCTTGGTCCATTGCTCGCGATCGAGCTTCACGATGACGTCGAGAAGAGACAAAAGATATTGGGCGATTGCTTCCTTTCGGTAGCTCTCGCGTTCGTCCAATTCCCTTTGCCAGCCCAAACGTTGCTCCGGCGTCAATTCGGCGTCGAGCGCGCGCTGCCACCGCTCGAGCGTATCTGGCGCCGCGACGCGGAACGACACCGTAAATGATCCAAGACGATTCAACTGCGCCCGAAGCTCGCTTTCGTCGGAATTTTCCGGAATACGATCCCGGATCGTCGGCTCGGCGTTGACCTTCCAGGCTTCGAAGCATTCGTCCGCCGTGGCCTTCGCCACTGTTCCCAAGCGCCGGGCTGCATCCGGAGGCAGTCCGGCAACACGGACGCCATCCTCGACTTTCAAAGCCATTTCCGCGGAAAAATCGCGGCGCACCGATGCGCCATTCACCTGAAAGCAATCCGAAAGGTGATCTTCCACCTCTTCCGGAGACAGTAGCGCTTCCGCAGTGAGTCGCGCAACATGCGCGCCATCGTCACCGTTGGCGATCGCATGGATGCCGCGTCCCTTGGGGTAGTCTTTACAGGCCTGCTGCCAGCGCGCCATTTGTTGGGCATCGAGGATGGCGCCCAATTTACCCGCATCCGCCTTGACCGCCACGCGGGGGATATTCCAAGAGATGTTGTTCGATCGAGGACCGGGATCCCTGGGCGCCACCTGCGCGGTTTCGACCAGGCTGGCCGCAAGCGGTTCGAGTTCCTTCCGCTGTTGCGCCGTGAGTGCGATCCGCTGATCCATTTCCGAAACCAACACCGCCGCAAAGGCGCGCAGCCGGCGGTCCCAGCGGCTCGTGTCTCTTTGCTGCGCGCGTCTCAGATCCTCCTCCGAAACCATCGTGGCGACATCCGCATCCCATGCGCGATCCTCCTCGGCCTGCTCTTGCGGCGGCAATCCGATAGACACTTTTTGGCTTTTCATCGAATCGCGAAAGGCGTCGTCATCCAGCGCGAGCAAGGATTTAACATTCAATTCTCTCGCGCGCTTCGTCGCGCCGGCGGCGTGTCGTTTGGCAAGGTCTTCCAGTTGATCGGCCACCGTCTTCGGCAAATCCAGGCACTGCTCGATCGTGCTCGTTTTCTGGCGCATCATTGCCTGGAAATAGGCATCCATCGTTCCTTTGAAATGATCGTAGAGGGCATCGATCTCCGCGAGCCTGGCCTCGCGTCGCGCGGCAATGGATTTGGCCCAGAGTGCAGCTTGCTCAGAATTCAGCGCACGCTGGAGACCTTCCTGCCACGCCGGCTCGTCTTCGGGCGCCTCGTTCGTGACTCTGATGGCCCCCAGGTAATTACTGGGCGCCAGGATCATGAGATCGATAACCGACGGAATCAGCTCGGCCCATTCTTTGCGCAGATAGTAGGCGTACGATTTCGTCCAAATGTCCAGACACTGATCGATGGCCGCCTCGGCCGGCGCCTGCAGGGCTTTGGCCCCCTCGGCATCCAGGCCGGTGATTTTCTGGATATCGGCGATGATTCCCTGCATACGCTCCGCGAGAACTTTTCGTTTCGCCGCGCCGGCCAGTTCGAAAAATTTCGCCAGCTTTTGTTCGATCTCGGGGGAGAATGTTGTCGTTTTGGCCGCGGTTTTGGCGGGCTCCGGAGAAGATGGGTCCGCGCCCCGCGCCGCTGGCAGCGGCAGCGCAAGAAACACCGACCAATACAGCGCTTGCCCGATGCATCCGGCCATGACCGCGCCGCCGCGTGGACCTCCTTTCAAAATCCGTCCAGGCCAACAAAGATCCGCCGCCGGGTGCGGCAGCCGACATGACAAGGCGTAGCTTCGCCGGCAAAGTGTTTGCAGGACGCTCATCTTTTTTGTTTCACGCGTTGCTCATGCAACTCCTTGAAGTGCTCGGCGTTCATCGCCCATTGTCCGTAGTCCCGGCTGCCTAACCAGGCGGTCATCTGTTTCTCCGAGAGGATGCCGGCGAGCGCGCCCTTTGGAAGAGAACAGATCGGCGCGAATGCATACCACTCCATGAACCAAGGAGACGCAGCGCTGCTGCCGGCCGGAAGGTAATAGGGTTCCATATCCTCCTGATAATCCTCAACCGCACGGATAAAAAGCGGTTCGAGTTCGGCCCTCTGATCGGGATCCAGCACGATATTCGAAGCAAAACGGGAGAGAAGATATTGCGTGATCGCTTCACGCCGGTACCGAGCCCGCGCCTCGAGTTCGGTTTCCCATGCGGCGCGTTGGGCCGAGGTCAATTCGGAATCGACGGCATGAGTCCACTGTTCCAACGTAGCGGGCGAATTCGCCATTTTCGGGAAAGGTATGGCCTCTAGTTTTGCGCCTTCCGAAATTTTCTTGCGGGCATTCTCCTCGACGCTGCCGCGCCACTGGATAAATGCGATCTCTGCAGAAGCCTTCGCGGCCGTCAACAGGCGCTTATTTGCGACCGAGGACAGTCCCGCCACGCGTCCAACATCCTCTGCTTCCAAAGCCATTTCGGCAAAAACCGCTTCATGGGCGTCGCGCGCTTTCTTCTCCAGAAGATCCGACAGCTCGTTTTCCTTGCCTTCCAAGGATGTCTCCGCCTGCGGAGGTGTTTTGGCGTCTTCTTCCAAAGCATTCCTATTCCGTTTGCAAGCCATCCGCCAACGCTGCACCTGCGGGTCATCGAGAATTGCGTTCAATGCAGGCTCATCCGCCCGGCTCGCCACGTCCCAGACATCCCATCTCGGATCCCCAGGGCTGCCATTTAAATCCAGCTGTATCCACCAGGGGCGCGCATTTTCCACCCATCCGGCGGCGAGTGGTTCGAGCTGCTCTCGTTGCTCTTTGCTGAACATCGCCTGCCGATCCAGTTCCATGACCAACACCGCCGCGCACAGGCGAATGCATTCCTTTTGTCGTCTCGAGAGGTAGTCCTTCCAGTCCTTCAAATTTTCGGCCAGCGCTTCGGCCACACCGGATTTCCAAGCGCGGTTTCGCTCTTCGAAATCCTTCGCCAGGAAAAGATAAAAGTGGTTCCCATTGAGGTATTGGCGAAGAGTATCTCCGTCGAGTAACAGCGCCCAATGAGTGTTATATCGGCGCGTCCGTTCCGCAGAATCGTGGGCATATCGCTGGACAAATTCGTCCAGTCGATCCGACGTAGACGGGGACAATCGCACAGCCGCTTTAATCGCGCTTGCGACCTTGCGCATGTCCTTTGCATAGGAGCTTTCGGCATCGGCGGTCTGGCGATCGATAAAGGCGCTCATTTCCTTCAGCCTGGCTTCGCGGCGTTCCTCCGAAATTTTCGCCCAGCGTTCGGCTTGCACCGGAGTGAGCACGCGCGGCAGCGCCTCGTTCCAGGCGGGCTGCCCCTCCGGCAACCGCTCGAGAAAATCCGACAGCGCCACGCTATTTGCCGGGTCCCCCAGTCCATCGACATTTACGCGGATCACTCGCTCCCACGCCATCCGAAAGCCATTTGAAAAATCCGCCGCCCACCCAGCCATGGCCTGATCGATCGCCGCGTGTGCTGCTTCGTTCAATGCCTCGACGCCAGCGCTATCCACCGCCGTAACACTCTGCACTTCCGCTACCCGTTTGCTCATGCGATCGGACAACATCTTCCGCGCGGCGACGCCGACCTTTTCCAGAAATTTCGCCAACTTCACTTCTACCTCCGGCGCGAAGTGGATTGCCGAACCGGGTGTAATTTCCTGTTCCGGAAAAATTGGAGCCTCAGCCACGGCCGCCGATGGCGGCAGGTTTTTCTCGGTATCCTGCAAGTACTCGAGTTTGCGCGCCTCTTCGGCCGGCAAACTCGCCGACGCCAAAACCAAAGCCAGGGCGAGCAACAGCGCAAACGGGCAAATTTTTCGAAAGGTAGTTCGGGCGGCGCTCATTTGTTTTGTTTCACGCGCTGCTCGTGCTGCTGCCGTACGTTCTGCCACATCGAGCTGCAATTCGAGCAATCGTTGCTCGCCATCCAGGCATCGGCCTGCTCCTTGGTGAGGCTGGCCGCCAGTTCCTTGTCGGAAAGAGAGGCCAGGGGCAGCAGGCTATAATATTGCAAGTACCAGGGCAGGCGCATGTTGTCGAAAAAGAAACCATTGGAGAAATTTGTCAGATCCTCGCGGTAGTCAGCGAGAAAACGGGTTACGAGCGGCTCGAAACGAGCCCACTGTTCCTGGGTCAGGCCGACAATGCCGTCAAACCGCGCGACGACATATTTCGCGATGGCTGCATCGAGATAGCGGGCGCGTGCATCCAGCTCGACCTGCCAGGCCGCGCGTTGCGCCGCCGTCATTTCCGCATCCACGGTGAGACTCCAGCGCGCCAACTCCCCCGCCTGAACATTTCGCGGCGTGAAGTTATAGGAGCCAAAGTTACGCAACTGGACTGCCACGTCCGCAGTCGTTTTTCCTCCGTGGAGGGCGTTGCGGGCATTTTGCTCCACGCTGTCTGCCCAGGTTTGAAAGGACGAGTCCGCCGCTCCCCGGGCCGCGATGCGCAGCCGTCGCATCCGTTCCGGAGGCAGCGCCGCCGTGCGGCTCGCATCCTCGGCTTTCGAGGTCAATTCCGCCACGATGCTCTCGCGGACCGCTCCGACTTTTTTCAGGAAAAAATCGGATAAATAGCTTTCCACCTCCTCCGGAGAAGCTGGAGCGTCGCTCGATTCCCCGGAGGCTCCCGGCCCATTCGTATCTGACTCGTTCATCGCTTTTCGGCCGACCTCGCACGCGCTATACCAATGCTTTAGTTGGTCCACGTCGAGGATTGCGCCCAATTGCGCCCGATCGGCCTTGGCCGCGGCGCTAAAAAGGGCAACGTACGTGCTTCCGAAATAATAGTTATTTGCGTCGAAATTCCCGGGCACGAGATTCGGCTCCTTCTCCACGAGGCGGGTGGCGAGGGGTTCGAGTTTTTCACGTTGCCGGGCAGTAAAGGCAATCTGGCGATCCAGCTCGGAGAGCAAGAGCAATGTGTAGCCCTGCACGCGCCGCGCCCGGCTTTCGTCCTGGAGGTCTTGCCAGCTTTTCATTTGCTCCGGGGAGAGCTCGCGGGCTAAACCCGTTTCCCATCCGTGATCCTGCGCCTTTTTCACCTTCAGTTCGACGCCAAAGTAAACGCGACCTCCTTTCAGCATTTGTCGAAGCGTGTCCTCCGGGAGGGAAAGCAGCCGCTTCTCCACAGATTCGCGCCAATGCTTCACCGTGTCATGCGCGAGAGTCTTAGCCAGATCCTCCAGTCGATCGGCCGTGACCTTCGGCAAACCCAGAGCCGCCTTCATTTCGGCGGCCTTCCTCTGCATGGGCTGTTGGATGTTGTCTAGCACCTGATCCTTCTGATCATCCAGATACTTGTTGATCTCTATGTGCTTGGCTTGCCGGCGGGCTTCCACCGTCTGGGTCCAGAGGGTGTATTGTGCAGGAGTGAGCACGTGCTGCAGCCCCTCGTTCCACGCCGGTTTATCTTCAGGATATTCATCGGCGCCCATTTCGCTCGTTCCCGCGTAAAGTTCCGCCTGTTGGAGCATGACGTCGATGCTCAGCGGGATCTGTTGCCGCCACTGCTCTCGGAAATCGCTCGGAAATCTCGTCGACCATTCAGCCATCGTCAGATCGACGGCCGCGGCGGCGGGCCCATCCAGGGCCTTGGCTTTTTCCGCCTCCAAGCCCGTGACCGTTTGCACGTCGGCGATGCATTTGGCCACGCGCGCCGAAAGTTGTTTGCGGCAGGCTTCTGCAGCCTTGTCGAAAAACTTTTTCAGCTTCTCTTCGATCTCGGGTGAAAATGTTGTTGTTTCGGCAGCAGCTTGGTCCGGTTCCGCAGATGGCGCTCCGTCACTCCACGCAATCGGCGACGTCAAGGTGAGAAACATCAGGAGAACTGCAAGGCCCAACGGCCATGCGCTGTGATTCCAGTGAATTGTTTGCGCGTCGCTCACTTTGACTTCAAGCTCTTCTCGTGTTGGTGTTGCAGGTTCGGCCACAGCCTGTTGCATCTCACGCTCTCCGCGCTTTTCGTCCATATCTCGTTCTCCGCTTCGGTAAGAATGGCCTGGCGATCATTCTCCGAAAGCGCAGCGATAGGCATGAGCTTGTAAGAGGACAAATACCAGGCCGAGCGCGAGGTTCCGGTGGCGACGACCGGAATCGAGGCCGAGAAGTCGTCGCCATATTCCTTGATGACTTCCGTAACGAGCGGCTCCAGTCTGGCTCGTTGATCCGACGTGAGCATCACAGTCATTTCAAAAAGGGCCAGAACGCAACGACTGATGGCCTCATCCCTGTAGCGGGCGCGCGCGTCGAGCTCCTTTTGCCAGAGAGCGCGTTGCGCCGGCGTCAAGGTAGTATCCACGACGTGATCCCAGCGCCAAATGATGCTCGAGGATTTTGCAAAGTAGTTGAACGTCGGGTTATCGGCCACGCGGGATTCGGCCGAAAGGCGCTTTATATTGGCGTTCACGTCGCCGGGTAGTCCGCCCCCGACCACGCCTCGAATATTTTCCTCGAGATCATCTTTCCAGGACGCCAACGCGATTTCCACCGCAGCCTTGGCGCCCGTTTGCAGCCGTCGAACGGTTTCCTGGGGCAACATTGCGCACCGTGCCGCGTCTTCTGCCCGCAGGGTCAGTTCAGCGACGGCGGCCTCGCGTGTGGGCTTTTCCTTTTTCTCGAAGATTTCAGCCAATCGATTCTCCACCTCTTCCGGAGCAGGCGGAGGCTCGTTCAAGTCGGCGGCGCGGCGGTCCGGCGTAGATTGCGCCTCGTCGTCGACGCTGTTCATTTTGACGCTTTCTTCCTGACGGCAGTGCTCCCAGCGGTCCACCTGCGCAGGGTCGAGTATGGCGTCCAATTCTGCGCGATTCGCGATTGTCGCCGCCTCGATGACCCTGCGATATTGATCGCTGGAAAAGATGTCCGGATTCCCCAGCAGTGGCGCTCTTTCGAGCAGGCGAAAAGCGAGCGGTTCGAGCAGTTGGCGTTGCTGCGCCGTAAGCGCCACCCGGCGATCCATTTCTGAAATCAAAATTCCCGTATAGACTTGCATATGCCTGGCTCGGCGGTCTGCATTGAAATCGCGCCACCGCTTCAGATCTTCCGGCGAAAGAGTCTTGGCGAGCCCGGTATTCCAGATCCGCTCCATCGCCTCGCGGTCTTCGGTCCGCAGACGAAAGTCCATGCCGCCACGCCGCAGGGCCATCCTGCGATCATCCTCGTCGAGTGCGAGGAGCGACTTCACGTTTACTTCACGCGTGCGCTTCAAGCAATCCTGGGCCGTGCTTTTGGCGAGGATATCCAATTGGTCCGCCATGGCCGGCGGCAACTCCAACGCCGCCTTGAGATGTTCGCCCAGGCTGTGCGTCATGTGCTCGTAAATCCCAAGAGCTGATTGCGAAGGACCGTCCAGAGCGGCATTGATCGCCGAGAGCTTTGCCTGAAGCCGCTCCTCTGCAGTCTTATTCCAGATGGCCGCCTGCGCGGGCGCGAGTATGCGTTGGAGCCCTTCCTTCCAGGCGGCCTCGTCTTCCAACACATTTTCGACAAATCCAGCCGCTTCGATGTTGCTCGCAGGATTTTGCAGGAGGCGATCGATGATCGAACTGATTTGCGCCTCCAGATTTTTTCGAAAGCAGCGGGGATAGTTCACCGACCAATCCGCCATGAAATGATCGAGCGCCGCATTGGCCGGCCCCTGCAAGGCCTTGGCTTTTTCCGCGTCGAGCCCGGTCACTTCCTGGACGTCGGCGATATCCGCCGTCAGGCGTTTGGCGAGTTCGGCCCGTTTCGCCGTGATGGCCTCCTCGAAGAATCTCGCCAGCTTTTGCTCGATGTCCGGAGAGAATTCGATCTTGCGCGCTGCGGGTTCGTTAGGCTCCAGTGTCTCCGATTTCGCCGCCGGTAAAGCTGTCGACAGACCTAATACAATCGCCAAACCGGCGACGCGCGCGACGCCCACTGTATGCCGAAATTGGAGAGTACGTCTCATTTTGTTCCGGACCCAGGCAGCTGGGGAAATTGACTCATGGACGCCTGCCTGCTGATGGCCTGCATACAGTCACTGTCCGCCCAAAGTTCGAGTTGCTTCTTTTCCAGGATATTAGCCAACTCTTCTTTCGGAATAAGAGTCAATTGCGTGAGACCGTAGGACAATCTATACCAAGGCGTTTCTTCATTGTCTCTGGACTGCTGCGCCGAAAGCTTCTCACGATTGGCAGCGACGATCGGAATGACGAGAGACTCGAGTTTCATGCGCTGCTCCCCGTCGAGGTTCACAATCTGGTCGAAGCGGGCCAGAAGATAGCGCGCGATCGCCAGGTTCGCATAGTCCTCCCGCGAGGTCGACTCCCTTTGCCAGTCCGCCCGTTGCTCGGGAGTCAGTTCCTCTCCATCGGCGGACGTCTGCGCCAAATCAGATGACGGTCCAGGCCGATTGCAGATGCGCCGCCAGCGAGCTACCTGGTCGGCATTGAGTATTGCGCCCAACTCACCATCAGTTGCCCGCTTCGCCACGTCGCGGGCCGTCCACCACAATGCAACAAAATGGGGGTCTATCTCCGAGTCCCTGACGGAAATCTGCGCTCGCTGGACGAGGCGTAAGGCTAGCGGTTCGAGTTGCTCCCGTTGGCCAGCGGTAAAGGCGAGCTCCTGATCCAGTTCGGCAACGAGAATCGCCGCATAGATCTGAAGGTGCGCCGCCCGGAGTTCCGCACTGCGCTCATGCCAGAGCTGCAGGTCAGCGGCAGAGAGCATTTTGGCGAGGCCGTCGTTCCAGGCGCGGTCCTGCGTCTCACGATCCTCCGGCAGCACGGCGTAATAGGTTCCGCTGTTGTCGCCTTTTAGAAGTTCTCGAAAGGACGTCTCGCTGAGTTCCACCATCCACCTCACCGTGGTGTTGCCCCAGCGCTTCGTGGACTCCTCGGCGGTGCGTTTGGCCAGCTTATCGAGGGGAGCCGCCGCGGCCTCTGGCAGGGCCAGGATTGTCTGGATCGCATGGCTTCTCTTGAGAAGCGTTTCCCGGAATTCCACGTTTTGACTTTCCAAATGCCGATCGACCAGAGCCCGTGCCATCGCTACTTTGGCCGCGTGCCGTTCATTCACAGTTTTCAACCAGACATCCATCTGTTTGACCGAGAGCGTCTGTCGGAGGCCTTCGGTCCAAGCCGGTTCTTCCTCCGGTCGATCATTCTCGAACTGTTCCGGTATCCATCGGCAGGCGCCCCCTGCGATCAATCGATCGATGTCTTCCGAGATCATCTTCGGAAAGCATTTTCGAAACTTGTTGAAATAGGCGGCCTGCCACGAGTCCATGAAATGGTCGACCGCCTGATCGGCTGACTGCTGCAAGGCTTTTGCCCGATTCGCGTCCAAGCCTGTCGCTTTCTGAACATTCTCGAAGTTCGCCCGCATCTCGTTGGCGATACGCTGTCGTTTTGCTGCGCCCAATATTTCGAAGAATTTCGCGAGCTTGGCTTCGATGTCCGACGGGAACTCGATTTGTTGCACTGCGGTTGGGTTATCCCCTGTTGGCACAACTTCCTCCGCCCGTGGCGCCGGCGACAACAAAATCAGGAAGACCACGAAAATCAGCGCGCTCGCGCGATTCCAATGACTGGCGGCGCAAATCTCTGCTGCGAGATGTTTCGTGTGCAGTGATGGCGCCACGTTCATTTCAAGTCAGGGTGTAATGCCGCGAGGTTTTGGAATGCGGTGGTTCTGCACCGCTTTCGGAGTGGGCGAGTTGAGATCGGTGCAACTCAACCGCATTCTCCAGATTTAGCGTTGGCCTCGCGGTCCCGCAGGCTTGACTCCTCGGTCTTCCAGTACGCGATGAGTTAACTTTAGGCAGGCAAAGGCGCTGGAATTCAAAGTCCCTCTCGGAGCTTCGGCGATCAACGACAAACCGGAAGCGCGTCGACCAAGTCACTCTGTATAAACTTCGGTCGATTTGCTCCCATCTCAACTCGCCCACTCCGAAAGCGGTGCAGGACCACCGCACTCCAAAACCTCGCGGCATTACACCCGGACCTGCCTGCCGTAGCGCGTTTGCCTGCTGCACGGGGAGGCGGTATGTTCGCGCGCGCTTCATTCTGAGCTTGGGCCGCGCGAGGGGAAGCAGCGCCGCGGCCCTTTGGCCCGGCGCAACTTCCCCGGTTTGATCATCGCGGCGTCGCAGGTGTTTCGAGGAGGTTGAAATAACTATCCAACCCCGCCTTGAATTCCGCGGGAAATTCCTTCCCCGCATGTCCCGTCGCCTGCCCCACCGGGCGCGTCGAAACAAAACTCTTCGCATCGGACCCAGGGCCGAGATCGGCCAGCGCTGCGGAAGTCGCAAAGGCCGCGCGCCCGCCGCCGCCGGGATTCGACCCACCGCCGCCGCCCGGTTTGTTACCGGGACGTTTGGCTTGAAGCAGGAGTTCGATGGCTTCCGTTTCCGCGGCAATGGCCGGCGCGCCCGTCTCCGGAGATTGGAGGATCTGCGTGGCCTCGCCCATGACTTCATCGACGGCGGCGAGCAGTTTCAATTCCTTGCCAAATTTGTCCGCATTGGGCAGCGCGAGGATGTCGTCCGCCGCGCTTTTCGTGCGGGTTTTGATACCATCCTGGGTTGTTGCCAGGGCTTTCGCCGCATCGACATACTCCTTCACGATAAGAGCTGGCCGGGCCGAGCCCATTTCGCGGGTCTCGTCGCGCAGCTTCATTTCGTCCCGCAGGGACTGCATGACTTTCAGCACGATTTCCGGCGGCAAGCTATCGGGGCTGCATTTCGAATTGCATTTGCAATTGCACGCCGCCACCAGGTCTTCGGCCCAGCGGTCCAGCACATCCGCCCAATACTCCGATCCCATGAGTGATTGACCGCTCAAGTTGTCCGAAGCCCGGTCGCCATCCCTGGCCAGGGCACGGACGACTTCGGTCTTCTTCATCTCGTCGAGGATGAGCTTGAAGTGGCTGTCCTGTTTGCGCTGGAAGTAGGCCTCCAGATCATTCTGGATCACGTGCACCACCTCGCTCTGCTCCTTGGCCCGCTTGGAGATGTCCTCGGCTTCCGAGACCGCCTGATGCTCGATGCCAAAGGCCGATAGCGTCTTCTGATTGATGGTTGAGGCAATGCTCATCTGCTGGCGTGAAGCGGCTTTGAAGCGCTTCACAAAGGTGCTGCCCTCCAGGCTCGAAAGGATCTCGCTGAGCTGATCCGAAACCTTGGCGAATTCCGCGAGCAGATCTTTTTGCTCGGTGATGGCCGTGGTCATGGTTTCTTGCGCGGGCGTCTCCGGCGGCTTCGCCCCATCGTCCTTCTTCGCCGGCGCGGCTCCAAGCATGGTGTTGGGCAGGCCCAGCTTGCTGGCGCCGGGAGCTTTGGGCTTGGCATTTGGGTCCACCGGCGGCGGTTCGGTCGGCTTATTGGGAAAGCCGCCTTCGCGATCGGCGATTGTCGGCGCGGCGGGTTTCGGCGGCGCATTGGGATCGATCGGCGGCGGCGGATTCTGCGATGGCGGCGGATTCTCGCCGTGGCTCACGTTGGGCGCGCTCTGGCTATTCGACGGGCGTTGCCCCTGTTGGGCGAGATTGGAAGACGGCGGTGTCTGCGTCTGGGACTGTGTTTGCGAGGCGGGATTTGCATTCGGCGCTCCGCCCGGCTTGCCGACGCTTGCATTGGCTGTCTTCTTGAGCAGATCGGCGACGCTCGGCATGCGATTCGCCGCGATGTCCTTTAGCGATTGCAACATCGTGGCCCATGATTCCAGCCGCTTGGCGTCGAATTCATCATTCTTCGTTGCCTGTTCCACGAGGTTGCGGCCGGATTGAGTGAGGCCGTCGAGACGCGCCGCATTGGCGTTCTCACCCGTCGCCTGCTGCGCCACGCGCCGGCGATTTTCCGGCCGGTCGAGTTCCGCGGGATCCATGGCGCGCAGCTCCTTGTTCGTCTCGTGGAGCTGCTGTTCGCGCTCATAGCTTTCCTTGGCCGCTTCGAGCCATTTGCCAAACTGCTCCGTAAGCCAGAGCGCGTGATCCGTCTTGTTCAGCACATGCAGCACAAAGGCGGCGGAATGCGAACGCGTGCGACCCGGCAGATAATCCTCCGCCCAGGCGCGGACTTCCAGGGTCTGCGGCGCGACGCCTTCCCGCGTGGCGCAGAAGGTGGCGCGGGCCTCGACGCCCTTGGTTTCATTGCCGCCCGCTGCGGAAATCTTCTCTCCGCGCAAGGCCGTCCCCTTCGCGTCGGCGGCGCCCACCCAGTCCAGTCCCACCCGCTTCACGCCAAAGTCATCCGTGGCCGAGACATCAAAGGTCACCACCTCGGAGTCGAGCACCACCTGTTCCAGCGATTCCCGGCGCGCCACGATTTTCGGCGGCTCGTCGTTCACGGCGCGCACCCTCAGGAGAAACGGATCGCGCGGCGTGAGGCCATCTCGCGCGCGCCAATTGATCTTGCGCTCGGAATCGGCCGTCACCGGCTCGTAGGCAGTGGCGATCAGCTCGCCTTCGACGCGCTGCGGTTGCCCATCGATGTCCGCCGCCGCCAGCGCGCGGCTGGCCTTGGCCTCGAAGGAAGCTTCCGTGCCTTTGAGAATATCAATGCCCCCGCCGCGCACTTCCAGGCGCTGTTCTGAGTAGCCCAGATAGGCTGGCAAATGCATGCGCACGGCGAGTTCCGCCAGCTCCGGTCGTGGCCGCGGCTCGACTTGGATAGATTTCCGCACATCGCCCAGCGCGAGGGCCAGCGGGGCATCCGATTTCTGCGGCGGGAAAGACAGCGGATAGACGCCGTCGGATAACTTGGCCTCGACCGGCGGCTGCCCCAAAATGTGTCCCACGCTGGATTCCGGCGAACGCAGCGTATTGGCCGCCAGCCGCACCGGCAGGGCGAATGACTCGGCATACGGTACAACCAGCTTGTCCGGCAGCGGCTGGATTTTGGCGAAAGTGAAACGCTCGATCTTCTTCCACGGGGCGATCCAGCGCGCCAGCGCATTCCCCGCCGCCTCGTTCACGAGGGCAAAGGCCACGACGATGACTGCCACCGCGCCCGCCGCCGCCCAGCCCCACTGCCGATGCCGCGCATGCGGCACCGCATGGCGGAAATCGCGATCCTTTACCGCCTCTGCGGCCTGGGCCATGGCCGCTTCCACTAACCGTTCGCTTCGGCCGGCCGCAGCGTGATCCATCCGGGCCAGCTCGACCAAGCCGAGCAACTGATCACCCAGCCGCGGAAATTTATGACGCAAAAGCCGCGCGGCATCTTCCAGCCCACGCTGCCGCCAGACCCAGCGATGCCACTTCAGCGGCAACCCGATTCCCAGCGTGGCGCCGCCCGCCGCGAGCAAGGCCAGCCGCAGCCAACCCGGCGTCTCGATGAAGCGATCGAGGACAAATACAAAGAGATAAGAAAGCAGGATGCCGCAGAGCGCGGCGAGCGCCCCTTCGGCTAGCTTCACCACCCAGACTCGGCGGCGAAATTCGGCGAGCTTTGTTTCGAGAATCGAAGGCAATGGATGATTCATGGCGTGCGAAGGGTTGGGCGTGGGGGCTCGAAGGTTTGGTTAGCGGATTGGCGGATCGGACGTATTAGTGCACATGGAAAACGGAAAAATCAGAACGTACCGGCGGCTTTGCGCCCGGCCCAGAATACTCCTAAAAGAAAAATAAGAAAGCCCGCCCATGCCGGGTGCGCCCAGAGCTGGATGCGGCGCTCCTGCTCCTCGGCTTTCGGCATCGCAGCCACGGTAGCGACCACGGCAGCGGGCGAAGTGGCCGTGAGCAGCTTGCCGCGGGTAAGTTGCGCGATCTCGCGCAGCACTTCCACCTTGGCTGGTTCGCCTAGTCGTTCGCGACTTACACCCTGCACCGAAATCACCGCATCCAGCGCCGAGCCGGCATCTGCGCAAGTGAGTCGCACCTGATGCTCGCCCGGCTCATGCGGAGTGAAGGTCCCAATGAAAAGCCCCCACGCATCCTCGCCCGCGGGTAGCAGACGGACACTCTCGGTCTTTCCGGAAGGCGCCGTGATCTGCGCGACCACCGCGCCTTCGCGAAGCGGCTCCCCGTTCAGGCTCGTGACGTTAACATTCAGCGTGAGCACCGCCCCAGTGCTGGGCCGATCCGGCGAGTAGAAAAGCCGCATCTTATCGCCCTGGGCCATGTTGCGTTGGTACGCCATCCAGCGCACCACCTGTCCCCAGAATCGGTAGTGATATTTATCCTCGACTCCCTTTCTCCAGCGCCAGGCTCCATCGGTGCCCATGAAGAGCACCTTGCCAGCTCCGTAGGTCTTTGTCACGAGCAAAGGCACGCGGCCAAATTGATTGCTTTCCATACCGTGCGTTGCGAGCACTTCCGCGCCGGCCTTGGCCCGCGCCACCGGCGCGTACCATTGGAAGCCGGGCAGCGTGGCCCACACCCGCGCGCTGGCTTCATCGGTATCCTCGAGTTTCGTGAGCAGGCTGTGCGCGCCGGCTTCGGTGAGGGCGAACCGACCCGGCGCTGCCGTGCCCCAGCCGCGCGGCTGGGCATTGTCCCACACGATGGGCAGCAGATCACCCAGCGGCGTGCCTTGCAGCGAGGTTTCGTTGCCGCGCAGACCCGGCAGGAAGACCAGCCCGCCCGCCTGGTCGCGCACGAGCTTTTGCAGCGCGGTGCATTGCTCCAGCGTGAGCTGACCTTTCTCCGTGCCGATGTCGCCGAGGAAGACCACGTCGTAGTGCGCGAGTTCCTCGTCCTTGGGCGGGGCCGGCAGGTAGTCGCGACCGACGCCCGGCTTGCCCAGATCGGGCTGGAAGAGCACGCAATGCATTTCGACTCCTGGGTCACGCTCCAGCGCATTGCGCAGATAGCGATACTCCCAGCGCGGATAGGAATCGACCACGAGCACGTGCAATTGCTCGCGCCGCACATTGAGCGGGGCTTCCAGCGTGTTGTTTTCCAGAAAGCGTTCGCCACCCGTGGGCGGGATCGTGAGCGTGAGCTTCAGGTCGCCGGGTTTATCCGGTTTCCACGTGATCACGTCCTGAAGCCGGCCCATCGCGGGAATGACGACGGGTTTCGTGATTACTTCGCCCGTGGAGGATTTCATCTCCAGCGTGGCCGCCTCCTCGCGCGGCAGCGAGCTCTCGATGGTGAAGGGGATGCGCAGCGGCTTCCCTGCGATGGCAAAGGTCGGCGCATCGAAACTCGTGAGCGCCACATCCGGCAGCCGCGTATCCGCGCCCAGCGGCACGGCAAAGACCGGCACGCTCCGCATGCGCAGCCGCGTCGCGGCCTGGGCCGGCGGCTGGCCGATGTTCCAGTCGCCATCCGTGAGCAGCACCACCGCGCTGAGGCGCGGATGTTTCTCCGCCGCCTGCAGGAGCGCGGCATTGAGATCCGTGGCTTCCTCCGGCGGCGCTTCGGCCGAGGAGAAAGGCTCGATGACCACATCCATCCGCTGCTCGAGTTCCTTCCACGTCGCCGCTTCGGCAAAGGGTTTCGCCGCTTCGGCCCGCGTTTTGGGATCGGCCGAGGCATTGGCGGGATCGATCACGTCGCGCGTCTGCATGGAGTGCGAGGCATCGGTGAGCACGACGAGCGTGGGTTTGGTCGTCGGGAGAAAAATCTCGCGCCACTCCGGTTGGTTCAGTGTCACCGCGATCGCCGCAACGATGAAAACCCGCAAGCTCTCCAGCAGCCCGATGGCCAGCCGATAGCCGCTCCGTCGCCAGGCCATCCACGCCAGAATGGCCGTCGTCGCCACTACGCCTACGGCCACCGCCGTGGCCGCCGGCGTCTGCGTGAATACGAGGGATTCGCTGGAGGGCGTCATCATCAGGCGGCAACCGGTTCGGGTGGAGACGCAGCCCCCGCGTTCTTGGGCGCCGCGACGGGCAATTCACGCCGCGGCGGCATACAAAGCAGCGCCTCTGCGACGAGCGCGAGCGCCATGGCCATGAGGAAGGTCCGCCACACTTCGTTCGTCAGGTCGCGGCTGTCTTCGAGATTGTCCGTGAGCAGACGGAAATCCAGACCAACAAAAAGCTCATTCACTTCCGGCGCGGACAGGATCGCCGGCTGATCCTCACTGGCCGGGCGATTCAGCGCGATGAGCCGCACGCCATCCGTCACGACTCCACCGCGCAGCGGCAGATTCGGCGTGAGGGTTGGCTCGACATCTTTCTCCACCGGATGCCACTTGCCCGGATCCGCCCCGAGCGCGCCCGCTCCGGCGTCGCGTTGCTGCGCCTTGCCGAGCATCTGCGCGCCTTCTTCCAGCGCCCGATGCATCAGGACAAACATAACCACGCCATCCCGCGCCAAGCTGGACGATCCCGGCCCCGTCAAGGTCGCCAGAAAATAGACGCCGCCATTCGCCGCCTGCGTCGCCCGCATGAGTAGCGAGCCGCCCCCTGCGCAGCGGGCCAGCGGCGTCCCCTCGCCTTCGACGCCGCAGCGTCGATTCAGCTCCAGGACGCCGACCGGCAGCGCCGCGCCGTCCTGGGTATTGGCCAGCAGCCCCGAGTCGTTCCGCCACCACTCCACCGCCTGGGTCTGATCGCCCGGCGCCGTTTCCCAGCGGGTCCAGCGGAGGCCGAAAAGCGTTGTGTCGTCCGGCAGCTCCGGCGGGAGAAAAACGATCGTCCGTCCCGCCGCGGCATGCGCCTCAAGTTGGCGCGCCAGCGCGTCGCCGGCCTTAGGCAGCGGCGCCTGCCACACGATGAGCGCCGTTTCGTCCCAGGGAATTTCCGCCGCCCGCGCCACGGAAAGCTTGGTGACTTCATACTTTCGCGCGGGATCGGCCGCAGCCGAAAGCGCCGCTTGCAGCGGCCCGGTCTCTCCCGAGTCATCCGAGACGATCACCGAGCGCAGCACGGGCAACTCGTCATAGACAAAGTGGAAAGTGTTATTCTCCATCCACGAGTCCGCGGGCAATTCCACCCGGCCCCAGCCATGTTTCTCCGCCTTGCCGATGGGAACTGAGAAGGCCTGCATGAGCAATTGATTGTCTTTCAACGCGACCTTCACCGTGGAGGCCACTCCATTCACTACGAACCGGAGGGGCAATTCCATAGGGGCAGGGTGATCCGCATGCCGCTGCACGTGAATATCCATGAGCAGTTCCGCCTTTTCCGCCGTTTCCCGGCGCGTCACATGATCCACCGTGATTCCGAGATCGTCCGCCGGCGCGGGCTGCGGATACGCGAGCAAATGAAAGCGATTCCCCTGCAGCGAGGCAAAGGCGCTGCGCAGCGCTTCCCAGCGCCCGCCATTGGCATCCCAGTCGCCGCGCTGCAAATCACTGAGCAGCCACACATCGGTGCGGCCGGTCTTGTTTGTCGTGACGTAGTCGAGCGCGCCTTGCAAAAGCGCGGGCATGTCGGCGGTCGTGTCCGTGGCCTCGGTTTCCGGCAGATCGAGCAGGGCGTCGGCTTTGTTTAGCTGAAGCGGCTTGCGCTGCACGCTTTCCAGCAGCACCAGCTTGGATCGCGTGCCTACGGCGTCATTGATCGCTTTGGCCAGGTTCCGCAATCCCGCCGCCCGCTTCGTGATGCCCGTTGCCAGATTCTGCTGCTCCATGCTCGCCGAGCGATCCAGGAGGATGAGCACGGTATCCGGCGCGCCGCCGGTCAGGCCGAGCCAGCCGCCCGCGAGCGGCCGCGTGACGACAAAGATCATCGCCGCCACCGCCAGCACTCGCAGCGCCAGAATGAGGATCTGCCGCAGCCGCGAGAGCCCCTTGTTCATCCGCTGCGCCTGCCGCAGGAACATCATGGCCGCCCACTTCACCTGCCGCCGCCGGTAGAGATGGATGAGATGAATGATGATCGGCAGCGCAGCCAGAGGCAACGCGGCGAGAAAGACTGGCTGGAGAAAAGTCACCGGGAGCCGCGTTTGGGGGTTCGACCAAGTAAAAAGCGCACGAGAACTTCATCGTACGGGCCGTGGAGTTTCACGCGATGGTAGTCGATGCCGGTCGTGCGCACGAGATCCTCCATGCCCACGAGATATTGCCGCACCGCTTCGCGATAGTTTCGCGCGATGAGCGAGGGATCCGCCAGCAGCGCCTCGCCGCCCTCCATATCGATGAAGCGCGCCGGCCGGTCGAAATCGAAATCGAGTTCCTGCTGATCCAGGAGATGAAAGGCCGCCACGTCGTGCTTGCGAAAACGCAAATGCTGGATAGCCGACTTCAGCTCCTCCGGCGGCACGAAGAAGTCCGAAAAAATCACCACCAGCGCGCGCTGGCGGATCTTTTCCGCGGCATCGTGCAAGGCCGTGAGCAGCGTCGTATCACCCGTCGGCCGGATTTCCGACATCTGGTCGAGCACCGTCCCGAGATGTGAGGCTCCGCGCCGCGCCGAGACTTCGATCGTCTTTTCCGCCATGCTCCACAGTCCCACCGCATCGCCCTGCTGCGCTGCGAGATAGCCGAGCGTGCCCGCCAGCCGCATCGCGTAGTCGAGCCGCGTCGAGCCATTCGCCCCAAAGCCCATCGATCCGCTCGCATCCACGAGCAGGCAAAGCCGCAGATTCGTGTCCGCCTCGAATTCCTTGATGTAAAAGCGATCGCTGCGCCCCCACGTGCGCCAGTCCAGCCGCCTGGTATCATCGCCCGGCACGTATTTGCGGTACTGCGCAAACTCCAGCGAAGAACCGCGCACCGGGCTCCGGTGCTTGCCCGAGACACTGCCCAGCATGGCTTGCCGGGCGTGCAAAGGCAGCGCGAGGAGACGGGCGAGCACGGCGGGCTCCAGAAAGGATCGTTTGCCGTTAGCCATGGCCCCGGATTGTGCTGGTTAGGCCGCTTTGCTCAGGGCTTCGACGAGACGCTTCGTCACGTCCCGACTCGTCACGCCTTCGGACTCCGCGGTGAAGGTCGTCATCACCCGATGCCGCAGCACCGGATCGGCCACTTCAATGATGTCCTCCATGCGCACCACATAGCTGCCATTAAAGGCCGCGCGCGCCTTCGCTCCGAGAATGAGATACTGCACCGCACGCGGCCCAGCCCCCCAGCTTACCAACGGCTTGAGCCAGGATGGCGACTCACTGCAATTCGGCCGCGTCCAGCGCGCCAGATCGACCGCAAATTCATAAAGATGATCCGGCACCGGCACCCGTCGCACCAGATCCTGGTAAGCCAGCACCTTCTCACCGGTGAGCACGTGATCCAACCTCGGCAACGCCAAACCCGTAGTGCTCCGGGCGATTGCAATCTCCTCGGCGCGCGAGGGATAATCCACCCCGATCATGAACATGAAGCGGTCCAGCTGCGCCTCCGGCAGCGGATACGTACCCTCTTGCTCGATGGGATTCTGCGTCGCAAGCACGAAAAAGGGCGAGTCAAGCGGATAGGTCCGCCCCGCCACCGTGACTCGGTGCTCCTGCATGGCCTCAAGCATCGCCGCCTGCGTCTTCGAAGGCGCGCGATTGATCTCGTCCGCCAGGACGATGTTGGCAAAAACCGGCCCCTTGGCGAATTCAAACGCCCGCTTCCCACCCGGCAATTCCTGGAGAATGTCCGTGCCCGTGATGTCCATGGGCATGAGATCCGGAGTGAATTGAATGCGGCTGAAAGTCAGCGACATCGTCTCCGCCAGTCGGCTGATGAGCAGGGTCTTGGCCAGGCCCGGCACGCCCATGAGCAGCGCATGGCCCCGGGCGAAGAGGCAGATCGCCAGCTGCTCGATGACCTTTTCCTGACCTACGATTATCTTACCCAGCTCGGCGCGAAGCCGGCTGTAAACCTGTCGCAACTCGTCGATCGCGTCGACGTCGTCTTTCGGGAGGGGGGAGGAAGCCGGGTCGTTGGACATAAGAAACGTGCACGCGGGCTTATCAGACCTCTGAAGAAAGACAACGTTCGTTTTATTTGCAAAAGATTTGCGTCGGTTCGCAGATCCCAGCCCGGGTCACTTCCAAAAAGACCCGGCGACGCGCAAATTGGATTTACGAAAACGCCCCGAGGCGCCAGAACATCACCCATTCCGAGATCCTATGAAGGACGAAAAACTAGAGAAAGCCGAGGCGGTCCTCCGCACCTGCAAACTCAGCGGGGCGGAGATGGATTTTCTGGAAACGCTCCTGGACGAGGCCTCGCGCTACCCCGCCTTCGAGTTTGAAGAACACCAGGCGAGCCGGTTGAAGGAGATTTGTTGGAATCACGGGGTTTATTGACACCCTGCGTGGGGGGCTGACAGCAATCCAATTGGGGGCAGAGAATCAAATGGGGACTGCGATACAAAGAATGGGCAAAACCATCGACTGATTTGATGGCTTTTCCAACTAACGCTGCACCAGGAATAAAATAACTCTGCGCCTCCGCGGAAATCAAAGACCTGCCAGTTAACATCCATTGAGCACATCCTCGCAAAGGCGCGCCAACAATTCCCCCGACCCACCCTAAAACTCCCGGTAATCCTTGTAATCGCGCTTATCCTCGCCCGTCTTGCGGATGAACACCATGTTTCCCTCGATGCCGAAGGTCCACAGCGGCAGGAGCAGCCGCGCATTAAAAATGTTTTCCAACGCTCGAACCTTGGCCGCGGTCCGACACACTGGCGCCAGCGCGTTTTTCAAGCCGCGCTTCCAGCCGGCGACCGGCCTGGCCGCCGCCACCTCGCAATACGCCTCATAGTCGCGATTTGTTAATACATAACGCACGAGCCGCTGCAGCGCCGGCATCCACATATCGTGAAAGCCCAACACGCCGCCCACCTCGAGCCGCTTGTCCAGCAGGATGAAATCGAGAATCGAAAGGTCAAAAAGATGCGACCCATCGATGAAGCCGAACTGAATCAGCGGGAACCCCGATGTCACCTCTTCGGGAAATTTCTCATGAAACACCAGGCGGTTCGACAACCCGGCCTTTTCCACATTTTCAACGGCGCAGTTTTTCCACCAAGTCGACTGGAAGGGATCGACGACGTAGTGCTTGCCCGTGCTGCCCGTATCCGCCATTGCCTGCAGGATGGCGATCGACGACACACCCTGGCAGAAACCGATCTCGGCGCAATTCGTGGGGCGCAGCCGCTCCACGACCCGGTAGAGATGCCCGGCTTCCGAAAGTTTAATGCTGGTGTCGGCGAACGAAATATTCTGCCTTTCGAGGACCAGCCTCGTCTTATTCGAGAGAGCGTCGTGAACGACCGAAGGAAGGTGTTCGGCGCCGGGTGGAAGATCGGTTTTCAAGGCGGTGAAGGGAGTTGGGTTCGAGGCGGGCCGGACCATAAAGGCGGAACGCGCCGCTGCCAAGCCCGACGGTTTGCGATCACGGTCCTTCCTGCGGCCTCGACCGCCCGGTCGGCAGCTAATTCCCCCCGCCCGCCCACGTCGCCGACACCTGCAGTCCCAATTCTGTGATAGGAATCTCGCCATGAAAGAACAAAGCCTCTGGGACAAGCTCGGCGGCGCGAGCCAGATGGAAAGCATCATCGACCAGTTTGTCGAGCGCGCGGTCGCGGATCCCGCAGTCAACTATTCGCGCGATGGGCGATTCAAACTCGACGCCGGGGCCATGGCGTATTCGAAAAGGAGCGCCTTGGAGTTCATTTCGTCCGCAGCGGGCGGCCCGCTTCAATATACGGGCCAGTCGCTGATGGAAATCCACAAAGACATGGCGATTTCAAATCGGGAGTTTGACGCCATTTGCAGAGTCTTTCGACAGGCTTTGGAAGCCCACGAGGTGGACAAAGACTTATTGGAGGCCGTGATGACGAAAGTGGAAGCTACACGGCCGTTGATTGTTACTGTGGATCTCGGCGATCGGGCGACGGCCGGAAATTAGGGCGCTTCATAGGCCTTGGCGCTCCCACAGCGTGGCAGCCCTGGATTTGCGCCACGGCTACGGCTGCCCAGCATGCATCATCGGCAAAATCAGTCCCATGATCGCCTCCGCAGCCTGTTCTGAAGAGCCGCGTTCGGCAGACTTCAGCCATTCCTTGGCCGCACCGTAAATCGCCCAGCTCGCCGCGGCAGCCGTCATTTCCGGAGAGCGATTCCCTTCCGAGCTCTTCCGTAAGCCGTCCAGAAGCATGTGCTTCACCACGGCAATGACGGCCGACTCCAGATGAGGCTCTTCGACCCGCCGTTCGCTACACGTAGTTGTTCCGGGATCCGCGGTGAGAAAATCGCAAACTCCCAGGACGATCGCCCGGACCGCCGAGGAGCAGGAGCCGTCGAATTTCACCCCGCGCGAAGCAAGCAAGGCGTTGAATCGCCCCGCCACCACGCACTCCAGCAGGGCAAATTTGTCCGGATAGTGGTCGTAAAAAGTCGCCCGATTCACGGTGGCCGCATCCGCGATGTCCTGAATGGAGATCTCCTCAAACGCTTTGGTTTTCAGGAGTTCCTCCAGGGCTTGGTGCAGGAGCAGACGCGTGCGCCGCACCCGGGGATCGACGGTTTTGGAGCTGGATTCAACCATGGGGCAACACCAGCGTTACCGCAGGTTCAGCCGGTTGTCATCTTTTGTGGCTTAAACAACAGGTGTCGTTTTTCTTATTGACGACAGATGCTGTTTAGCCATCATTTGTTGTGAAATGAAAACACTTCTTCATCTTGATTCCAGTCCCCTCGGCCAAGCCTCCCTTTCACGCGAACTCTCCACCCGATTCGTCGCGAATTGGACCGCAGCCAATGCCGACGGCAAAGTCCTTCGCCGCGATCTGAACGCCGACTCTATCCCGCCGATCGATGGCGCCTGGATCGGAGCGGTCTTTACCCCCGAGGAAAACCGGACGGCAGCGCAACGCGAAGCGTTGGCGATCTCCGACCAATTTCTCGCGGAAGTCGCCGCGGCCGACGAATGGGTCATCGGCGTGCCCATGCACAATTTCGGCATCCCAGGGGTCTTGAAACTTTGGATCGATCAGATCGTGCGCGTCGGAAAGACCTTTGCCTATGTCGACGGTGCGCCGACCGGGTTGCTCAAGAACAAGAAGGCGACTTTCCTGATCGCTTCCGGCGGGGTCTACGAGCCCGGCAGCGCCTACGCTCCGTACGACTTCGTAGGTCCCTACCTGCGAAGCATCTTCGGCTTCATCGGAGTCACCGAAACAGTCGTTCTGCATGCAGGTGGCGCGGCCGCGATCCGGGCTGGAAAAATCGACCGCGAAACTTTCCTGAAGCCGCATCTGGAGACTATTGACGGCTGGTTCAAAGCCGCGATCTAAAAGTGGTCGATTATTAGCATCGAGCGGCCTTTCGCGGGCTTTTTCGGCCGACAATTCATACCAAGCTGGCGCCCGGATTCTAGAATCCCTACGGTATGGGTCCTAATCCTCATCCATGGAGAACCCGGATTTCCACATTATCACGGACGAGCAGGCCGGCGCCTTCGAAAAGACCGCGCACAATCCGCCGCTCTATTCGGAAAGCTTCACCCCCGAGGAATTTTCTCAGGAGTGGGAGGCCGTCCGAGAAGCGCTCAGTCGGAGATTGGGACTTCTCGGCGAAGAATGGCAGTTGTCCCGCGATGAGGGCGATTACCTGCTTTCAGAGTCTCGCGGAGATTCCCGATGGATTTACATCACCTTCACTTCGACCCGATTGTGGCGACCCGAGTTCGTCTTCGCAGTAGTGGACTTCCTTCGAGGTCTGCCCACCGACTATCGCGTCTGTTGTCTCACTGAGCTGAGCGCAGAGGAATTTCTCGACTATCCCCTGGTGTATCTTCTAATCTCATCGAGGGATGTATTTGGCAACGCGCTCCAGGCATGTGTTGACGACAAAGGATCGGTTGCCTGGATCGAGTGCAACGATGAACTCCAAAAGTTTGGTTTTCCGCGGGGCGCAGACTCAGTCGAGTAGCTCCTGTGAACTAAGTTCCCTCTCGTTCCCAAAGTTAGCGAAGCGCTTTGGGAACGCCGCCTCTCCCTGAAACTCTGTTTCCCCCGAAACCCAGATTCTCCATCCATTGATGAGCTTGGCGCGGCGCACTTCCAGGCTTGCCGCGCCATTCAGCTGGACTATTGTTGCGGTATGAGCACTGTCCACGAAATCGAAGTCGCCGTCAGCAAGCTCTCCCGCCAAGAGCTTTTGGCGTTTCGAGAGTGGTTTTCTGAATTCGACGTTGCCGCAGGCCATCTGGACGCCCTTGCGGACGAGGCGATCCGCGAGAGACGCTGCCGGGATTTGTGATTCGAGCTTTTCTACCCGCAGGTCTTCAGCTACTCGCTGACTTGTGCAGATTCGTGGCATGGCCACGGAGATTGGCGCTACGACGAGTTTCGCCTTTCGAGCACGGTCATTTGCTCCACGAGATTGAATGGTGGACCCCGGATGCCAAGCCCGCTGGCTCATCGAGGCGACGAATGTGGAGCATCGCTGGCTGCCTCTGCGCGAGTAACCCGCATCCGTCGCCTGCGCCATCAGCGTTCGATTGGAAGCGGCAGAGGAACTTCCATTCATGTGCTTCAGCGAAGTCCGTCTTGCAAGTCGTGCCGCCCGACCGCACGCTCCCCTGAATGCACCGAGCGTGCAGACGAATTTCAAACAAACAACCCAAGGAGAAACCCCATGCAATTCCTGATGCTGATGATTCCCGACGTTTATCAAGGCGGTAAAAAAGTGGACCCTGGATTCACGCCCGATCCGAAGAAGATGGAAGCGATGGGCCGGTTCAATGAAGAGATGGGCAAAGCCCTCAAGATCCTCTCACTGAATGGCCTGCACCCGCTGGCCACCGGCGCGCGGGTCTCCTTCGGCAACGGCAGCCCGGTCGTCACGGACGGCCCCTTCATCGAAGCTAAGGAAGTGCTCGGCGGCTACTGGATGGTGGAGGCCGATTCCAAGGAAGAAGTCGTGAAATGGGCGCAACGCTGCCCTGCAGATCTCGGGGATGTTATCGAGATTCGCCAGATTTTCGACCTGGCCTGAAACGCTGGACAATTCGCGGTAGCGAGCTGTCCCTTCAACGATGAGTGAAGTCCAAACAGACCGAAGAGCGGGATTTCCCATGGGCACGTTTGTCATGGTCGCGTTCTTTTCGCTGGCTTGGCTGATGATGGCTTCCGGGCTGGACTTTCCCTTGAGCAACCTTCTCGCAGTGGTATGCCTGCCATCGCCGTTCATCGTCGGTTTCCTCGCGTGGAGGTCCGCTCGCCTGCGCTCGACATCCACAGTTCACCGCATTGCGTACTACACCTGTCTGTCATTCTTTGCCCTTATCGCTGTCTATTGGACGGCGGCGGCTTTGAGCATGATCCGGAGTGAGCGTCCGCAGACTCAACGGATCGATCGCGTCACCGAGGCGCAAACGCTCACGTTTCAGACGAAGCCTGGCGAAACGCCCTCGGGGTACACTCTTCACGTTTACGGTCGCATCGATGGCTCGGCAATCGTCAGCGCCTCGGAATCCTCCCATTCCGAGTCGATCGGCGGCGATGTGGATTGGAAAATTTACCAGGATTACTTTCGTTCCAGCATCGATATTCAATATTCGCCGACCAGGGTCACAAGAGGCCATATTACAGTGGATCTCACCTTCCACTAATTTGGAAATCTCAGGCGCTTCACACTTGCAGTCAAAACAATGAAAACCGTCGAAGAGAAAGCTGATGCGCTTCGCCAGCAGGTAAACTCCAAGGTCATTTGGGGCGCCCGTGATCGCGAGGTGCTCGACTGGCTGGAGGAGCGCCACGGAATTACGGAGGCCGCGGCGGATGAAATGCTCGCGGAGGCGCATCGAGCCAAGTGCGCCGCTGTCCGTAGGAAGGCGCTGCTATATCTCGTTTTTTCCATCCCCGGCATGCTCCTCGCGGTTGCCTTCATCGTCTTCCAGAGTTGGGGTGGCTTCATCATCTTGGGTTACGGCTCGGTCCTACTTCTGGCCGTCGGTTTAGCCAGCATTGTCGTTTTCTTCCGCAGCTTGTTTCGCTTACTTACCGGGCGCACGCCGGGCTCCGTCAATTGATGTATGAACCTGATTTGGCTTACCCCAGTCATTGTAGTCGCCGCTATCGCTCTGGCGAGAATCGTCACTCGTTGGTGGGTTGATCGCCAGTGAGCCAGCTTGCCGTAGCGTTGGCTATTTATCTGGTCGTGCCAGTCCTTGGCGTCGCGGCTTATCTCTTCCTCTGCCTCCGGATGCGCCTCGAGCAGATTCCGCGGCCGCCTTTCGGTCAATTAATCATCCTCTTCGCGACCTACGGTGGGGTGCTGCTGGTGATTCTCACGAGCGCCTTTGGAGGGTGGTCGGGGATGGCTTCCCTTGGAACTTTCTATCTGCTGCTGGGAGCGCCGTTTGTCCTTTTCTTTCTGGCCGCGCAGCTTCGCCCCCTGCGACTGCTGTCTCGATATCACTGCGTTGCGTTCTATGCCTCTGCGGCTTACGTCGGAGTGTGGCTCATGAGCGTCGTCTTCTACTTTCTCTACCTGGTTCGGTGGGCGGGCGCCGAGTAACTGATCGACCCGGCGCCATCTTAGCGAAAGCGGATGATGCACAACCCAAAAACAATAGTTAGGATAATCCCCACGATCCACCAAAACAGACTCACACCGCGCGGTTTGGGTGCCTTCGAGCCAAACTCCCGGGCGACAAAGTCATCGTAGTCGAACTCATCGTCTGCGAGATCCAATCCGCCGCCGTATGCATCCGCGTCCTCTTTCCAGCCGGTTTCATGGTCCGCTCCACACTCTGGACAGGCGAGTGAACGCGGCGGCACGTCCTCCCCGCAGATAGGGCAAACCTTGGGCGGTTGAGGTTGGCGATTGGTTTTCTTGGCCATGTGGCTGGGCGTACCATGGCATTTCACTAGCGATCTTCAACAGTGCGCGCTCAAAACCGCAGCCGCCGGACCAGCGGCAGCGCGATGCCCCAGGCCACCGCGGCCTGTGCTGCCACGAGGATGTCCAGATAGTTCAGCGCTACGCCGGCGAAGTGCAGCGCCACGCCGTGCGCGAAATGATCCTTGATCGCCCCGGAAAAAAGCGGCCCCAGCGCCGCCAGCACCCCGACGATGGACCAGTGCACGCCGATCGCCACGCTGCGCCCCGCCGGCATCGTATGCGCCTGGATGAGCCGGTATTGGCAAATGACCGCGCTCGCGTACACCCCGCCGATGGGGAGGGCGAGCGCGCAGAGGAAAAGCAGCGCCGGCGACATGAGGCCGCCGGGCCGCGGGGCGGTGGAAAAGACATGCGGCCCGAGCGACCAACTGAAGAGCAGCGCCGGCCCAAGGGTCATAATCCCGAGGAGCACGCGCCGCGCGCCATAGCGATCGATCCAGTGTCCGGCGAGCGGCGTGCCCACTGCGGCCCCGATGCCTCCGGCAACGAAGAGCCAGGATGCCTGGGTGAATGTGGCGCCCAGCGATTCCTTCACGAAGCCCATGGCAAAGTAGCCGGGCAGCCCCGCGGTATAGCCGATCATGGCCTGCGCGCCGCACCATGCCCCCATGGCCAGTGTAATATTTCGCAGGTCGCGATTCCGCAGTGGGGTCAGGATCCGCTCGAGGACGCTGTCGCCCGGGATATGCGGATGCGGCGCTGGCTCCTTCACCCCCAAGTGGATGAGGATGTCGCAAACTCCGCAAACCCCGGCGATGCCAAAGACCAGTTGAAACGCTCGATACCCGTGCCGCGGGTCGGAGTAGGCATCGAGAATGGCCCCATGCAGGAGAGCGCCGACGACGACCATCACCGAAAAGATCCCTTGCCGGATGCCCCAGAACCGTCCCGAAATTCGCGGCGGCACGAGATCGCTCATCCAGCTCTGCCAGGGCCCCGCGCCCGCCTGTCCCAGGAAACTGCTCACGCTCAGCGCGGCCACGATGGCCCACGGCCAAAAATCCCGGCGCTCGGGAAAGATCCACGGCAATAGCGCCGGCACGAGCCAGAGCAGCCGATGGCCCGTGCTGAAAAAGGCCCACCAAGGCTTTCGCCACCGGAGATGCTCCACCACCAGCGTCGAGGGCAGCTGCGCGAAAAGGCCCGCCTGCCAGGCCGCCGAAAGCAACCCGAGTTGAAATCCCGTCGCATGCACCGCCGTCATGAGCAGCGGCAGCGGGAACCCGATGGCCGCCGCCATCCAGATCATCCCCGTGGCTCCGGCGGCGACGTTGAAACGGAGCGAGCGGGCGATCTCGCGATCGGAAAGAGCGGGCGGGGAAGCGGCGGGGTTGGTCAAGCGGTGAAGAGCCATCGGCGAACGCGTTCCGCATTTCAATGCAAGCTTATCAGTGATCGCGAAATGCGACCCTCCGCGCGCCGGCCAAACTCAGCGTAGCCGGGCGAAGCGGCGTCTCCCTTCCGCCGCCGGATCGCGGCCTCGGAGTTCGCGAAGCTTTTACTTGCCTGACTAAAAAAGCCCCGCAATGTCTGCGCTGTGATGAGAAAAATATCCGTAATGGCGGCAGCGATCCTCCTCTCCAGCGCCATTTTTGCGGCGCCGCCTGAGAAGGACCCGTCGAAACGTGCGGCCGAAATCAAACGCATCGTCTCCGACCTGCATTATCAGCAAGGTGAGATCAATCTCGGCGGCGGTCTGGCCAAGCTTAGCGTCCCGCCGGAGTATAATTTTCTGGATGGGCGTCAGGCAGAGCTCGTGCTCCACGATCTCTGGGGCAATCCCCCCTCCGAACAGGGGCTGGGCATGCTCATGCCGGCGGAGATGAGCCCGGTCGACAAGGACGGGTGGGCCATCGAGGTCCACTACGAGGAGGAAGGGTATGTGAAGGACGACGAAGCGGCGACGCTCAACTACGATGATCTCCTCAAGAAAATGCAGGAGCAGACGGTCGAGGCTAACAAAGAGCGGGAAAAGGAAGGGTATCCCGCGCTCACCCTCGTCGGCTGGGCGACCCCTCCGCGATATGACCAGGCGACGCACAAGCTTTATTGGGCCAAGGAACTGGAATTCGAAGGCCATCCCAAACACGTCCTCAACTACAACATCCGCATCCTCGGCCGCAAAGGCGTCCTGGTGCTGAACGCAATCGCCGACATGGATCGCCTGGCCGACGTCGAAGCGGCAACGCCGACCATCCTGAAGATGGTGAATTTCCAGGAAGGCAGCCGGTACACGGATTACAAGGTAGGAGACAAGGTCGCCACCTATGGCTTGATCGGTCTCATCGCCGGAGGCGTACTGGCCAAGGCCGGCGGCTTCAAGCTGCTCCTCGCAGGCCTTCTTGCCGCGAAGAAGTTCGTCATTATCGGTGTCGTGGCCATTGCCGGCTGGTTCAAGAAGCTCATGGCCAATCTCCGCGGCCAGCGCCAGGAACCGCCCGTCGGGTGAGCGATCATGACTGCACACCCTCCCTGCCTCCTCTGCAAATCGACGTCTGAAATCGGAGAGCACCGCTGGACCATCGAGCAAATCGAGAAGCTTTACGCTGTCATCGGCATCGATGTGCGGGGCGTGATTTTTCCCGGACGGCCGCGCGAGGCGGAGATCTCTCTGCTGCGCTGCACCGCCTGTGGATTCGGGTTTTTCGATCCGGAGCTCGCCGGGGATGGAGCCTACTATGCCGCGATTGACCGAGGCGAATACTACAGCGTCGATCGTCCGGAATTCCAGTTCACCTTGGAAAAGGCGCGCGCGCGCAAAATCGAGACCGCGCTGGATTACGGCTGCGGGGATGGGGCCTTTCTCAACCAGGCTCGCGCAGCGGGCATGAAGACTTCAGGCGTCGAGATCAACGAAAAGGCCGCGCGCAAAGCCCAGGAAGCCGGCCACCGGATGCTGAGCGACGCCGAGCTGGGAAGCGGTGCTTACGACGGGGCATTTGATCTGGTGACCCTCTTCCAGGTGCTGGAGCACGTGAAAGATCCGGTTGCCAAGCTGCGGGAGTGCCGCAAGCTCGTCAAACCGGGTGGATACCTGGTGGCTGCCGTGCCCAGCGCGCTGCGTTTGTATGGTCTATGCAGCCACGATCCCATGAATATCCCGCCCCATCACGTCTCCTGGTGGCGGGAACAGGACCTGGCGAAGGCCCTGGAGCTCGGCGGCTTTGAAATCAAGGAAACGGGCGCCGACCAAATCTACGGGAGGGAATTGAAAGAATTTTGGCTGCTCGATCAAAAGCTCCGGCGGGCTCTGGGCGAATCGGTTTCGTTCCCGCCCTTCCTCATCTCGGCAGTCTCGCTGCTCTACCGCGGGCTCGGCCTGAAGCACTGGTTGCCGCATCGCGGGCTGAGCATCTACGCCATGGGTGTCGCGGTCTGAGCTGGCTCAGCGGAGGCGCGGTCCAGACCGCGTGATGGGGATCGCGGCCTGCGTCGCTCTGTGGAAGCGCGGTCAGCGTCGCGCTCGGAAGGGAAAAATGGGGTGACTGACGGGACTCGAACCCGCAACGGCCAGAACCACAATCTGGAGCTCTACCATTGAGCTACAGTCACCATTTAGGGCGGGTAAAATAGACCCGATTTGCGAATTGCCAACTACTATTTCGGATCGGATTTTGGGCCGCAAATGACCCGGCGCAGGAAGCTGGCGACGGGGATTTTTCACCTTGCAGGCACCCACCCGAGAGCATTGGCGCGAAATCTCAGTTGCATGGGGCTGGCAGTCCGCTCCCCGCCACGCTATCACGGCCTTTCACCGATATGTCATTTTCCGAATCCCCATTTGAAAAGAAAGAAGACCAATGCTGTGAGTCCTTCACTTCCTGCGTGGAGAATTTCGCACGCGAGGAGCCGCTCAAGGCGGTGGGCGCAGCCTTCGGGGCCGGCCTGTTCATGACGATCCTGCCGATCGGCGCGATCGTCGTCGGGCTCGTCCGCATCGCCATCACGCTCCTCCGCCCGGCGCTGCTCATCCTCGGAGCGGTCAAGCTCTACGAGGAAATCGACCGCCGCCAGCACGAGTAGCCGCGCCCCATCTTCCAACACCCGCTCAATTCCATATGGATACCGAAGAAATCAAACAAGACACGACGCGCGCCCTGCGCCAAGCCGGAGAATACGTCCAGAACAACCCGGCGCCCGCCATCTTTGGCGCGCTGGTGATCGGGATCGCCATCGGTCTGCTCGCCAGATCTCCGGAGCGGGATGAACGCTCCCAACTGCTGGGTCGCCTGGAGGAAACGGAAGACTATCTGCGCTCCGTGCTCAAGCCTCTGGCCAAACGCTCGAGGGACGCCTACGCCAAGTCGGCCGACGCGGTCCGCGACGCCGTGGAGCGCGCGCGGGACATCGATGTCGACGACTATACGGATCCGGTCGTGGGCTGGTGGCAGCGCCTCTGGAAACGGTAGGCGACCGGCTGAAAAACAGATTTCCGCAGAGGCGCTGAGACGCGGAGGGTCGGTAGTAGAAATCCTCCGCGCCGCAGCGGAGAGGCATCCGCTTTGCAAAGGTTGAGCTGCCATTTATGTGCAGCGGCATGATATCTTCTGGCGTTGATATCCATGCCCTATGCGGACGAATGACTTACCTGGCGGCGGCGCTCTCCCGACCACGAGCGGTTTTCAAATTTCCGACGCACGCCGCTCGTGGCTTCCGGCGGTCTTATCCCGGGCGCGGTGTCTTCTCGTCGCGCTTCTCTTCGTGGCCGCTGCGGCCCAGGCGGAAGACCTCATCCGCGATTTTCCCATCCCGACCATCGTAGCTCTCGGTAAGGAGCTGTATCTGCGGGACCAGCTGGCTTCTGACGCGTTCGACGCACTGCTAGCCACACATCCGGAAGCGAAGGAGAGGCCGGTCCGAGGTTGGATCACGCAGGCCGATAAGGATGCGGAGTGCGTCTACGTCGTCCAGGAGTATGGCTCCGAGGCATCCCTGGCCTATACCGTGGCCTTTCCTGAGCGACATGCTCCGAAAGTGGAAGATCAGCACGGCGCAGGGTTGCCCGATTTCGTCGCCAAACGATATGCCGCCCGAAAGGCTGCCCTGGCGGCCATCCCCAAGCGCATGGCCGAGCGCTACAATGCCGAAGTCCTGGATGCGCCCGATGGCCAGGGTTTCCTCGTCTACGCCCTCGCCTCCACCGTGAATCCAAATGAAGTCATGGTTGGCGGACATTACCGTTTCACCGTCTCAGCCGATGGAAAGGTTCAGCAAGTGGACGCGCTTTCACGGAGCGCGCTCGTCCTGCAGAAAAAATCTTCGGATGTGCCGAAGGACGCGACGGTAGAAGGCTACGCGGTCTCGCACGTCGTGAGCAATACGCCGGTCGAAACGCATGTCTATATTAGCCTGCTTCACAAAATGCCGCTCTACGTTTCGACTCCGGATCACACGATTTGGAAAGTGAGTGATGGAGAAATCAGCAAGGTGGATGTGAACAATGACAAGCAAGAAGTGGAGAAGCCGGCGGGCGGTGAAACGAAACTGTGAAAGAGCGAACCGCGCGCGTATTTTATCTCCTGGCTGGCGCGCTCGTGATGAGCGTCGGTTTGTTATGGCGCAAACGCTTTTTGCATCTGCCGCATTTCATGGCAAAGTATGGCGCGGATAGTTTGTGGGCGCTCCTGGTCTTCCTCGGCATTCGGTTTCTGATGCCGCGCTGGAGTGTCTGGCGCGCCGCGGGGGCGGCGACGGCCTTTTCCTTCGCCATCGAGTTCAGCCAGCTCTATCACGCGCCATGGATCGATGCGATGCGGCGCACGACGCTGGGAGCGTTGGTTCTTGGCGACGTCTTCAATTGGCCGGATTTTGGATCGTATATCGTCGGCATCGCATGCGGCGTGGCCATCGACGGGCTGTATAACACTCACGCGCGACGGAACGCGGCGCCAATGTAGGCGAGGTTTGCAACCTCGCGCGGGATCGCGAAGCGGTGTGGAGGGCGCCGCGTTGCGGTCACGAAAGGCGAGCCATTACCTCGAGCGCGCAGGACTTTCAGAATTCTCGAGATCCCGGTAGCCTGAAAGATGTTCCCTGCACCACTTCTCCGGCGCGCCGCGCGAGGTTGCAAACCTCGCCTACTTTGGCGCCGCGTTCCTTCACGTTTGAGCCGCAAAAAGCCAAAACGAGTTTGCCAACATTACATTGGCAAACTCGTTCCTGGACCGATCCCGGCGCTCGCTCCACGCCGGGCTGCCTAAGTTATTGCGCGATCAATTTGATGTAGTCGAACGAGATGGCGTACCCGGTGCTCGCGGCATTTTTGGCCGTCACCGTGAAGCGGAACAGCTTGTCGCTGCTCGAGCCCGGCGACCAAGTGCCGAGATCGTATTCCGCAAATTGCTCCGTCGACGCATACTCGTCCTGCGGCGTCCCAACATTCGAGTAAGATTGCGTGACCGCCGAAGCGGCGGCCAATTGCCAAGTGCCCCTCGCCGCGGCTTTCTTCACGCCTATGCGTACGTCATACGTGCCAGCGCCGATCGCCGGGAGCGTGTAGGTCACTTGCTGACCCGTCGCCGTCGCATCGAGGATCGTCCCCTGCCCGCCGCTGAATCCGGGCCAGGCAAAGACGCGATGGGTGATGCCCGAGGTGCAGGTCGCCGAGAGTAATTCCGTCTCCGCCTGCTGGCCGGCATAAGAATAGCCCGTATTCACACTGAAGTTATTCCAAGTCGTGGCGGAATTGTGCGCCCGAATGCCGACGCCGCCGTTCGCATAGGTGCTGTCGGTGACCGAGATCACCGGCGTGGTCATGTCGGTCACAAAGACCTGAATAGTCGAGCCCGTGGCGACAACCCGCACCGGATAGCTGACCCCGGCGGTGATCGTCATCGCAGTGGTGCTCAGATTATGATAACTCCCATTGGACCAGCCCAATTCCACGCCTGTGCCGGGGATGAGGCCGACATAATAGCCGTTGTAGCCGTTCGTCGCGGCGGAGTAATTGCTCGTCCGGAAGATCAAACCGGCATCGCCTCCCGAACCGGGAGCGACGTCGGCTTCCACCGTCACGTCGCTGGAAATGATGCCTTTGAGAACGGCATAGCCGATTGCGCTCGAGTTCACGCTGAAACTGCCGCTGGCCGCCGTCCACGTTCCGCCATAGGTCTGCCATCCGGCTGCATCGTTTTCAGCGAAGGTATCCAGGAAGGAGTTGGTGGTATGCGACGAGAGGGAGAGCAGGTTCGGCGTGCGGAAGAATTGCGTATTGTAGAAACACTGGTCCGCGCCCGGCCGGTTGCTGAGATACGTGCCGGCGCCGTCGGCGCCGTCCGGCCCGATATCCGAGTAGCCTACGCTATACACGCCATTTTGCGCCGTCTGGCGATGGATATACGGCATGTAATAGTAGGAGTTATCCGCCTCCCAGGTGGGCGTGGCGATCGCGTAATCCGTTGCATCCCAAGGCCCTTGCGGCGCAGCGGCAAAGCGCGCCCGCATGGTGCCGCCGACATAGCCGGCGTAGATCTCGACATAGTTATTCGGTCCGATGCGTTCCAACGAATGGGGGCTGTTGAAATTGGTCATGCTGACCGCCGCGGCGCTGCTCGTATTCCAGGTTGAGCCATCCCAGTACCGCCAGGCCGAGGTCGTATTGAAGCTGCCCAGCGCCACGCGGGCAACTTGCGTGCCGTTGTAGAGATAGAGATAGCCGTCGCCACCATCAAGCACCTTGGAAACATTCCAGGGCAGATAGCCAGAGGTGCTTTGCAGCGTCAGCGCCGGCAAGGAAAGCGTGGCCACGTTTACGCCATTGGTCTGGCTGGAGCTGATGTCCGGCAGGAGGATCTTGAGCGTATTGTTCTCGATGAAGGCGTCGGTCGGCCACGTCCAGTCGCCCGAGGTCGGCGGGAGAAACGCGGTTTGACCCGTGACCCACGGCGTGAGCGTGCTGCCGTTTTGGATCATGAGGACATTCCGCACAAATCCACCGGTGCCGCCGCTGTTGTTATAGGGATTGATCGTGCCCGTGTAGGTGTCGTTGAAGAGCCAGGCCACGCGGCCATCCGGCAACTGGATGGAAATGTCGTTATCCGTATTCATCAGACCGCCGCCGGATCCCGCCGTCTGCCCCCAATGCCAGAGGTAAAACATCGCCGGATCCATGATGGTCCCGTTCTGATCCGCCGGGCTATTGGTGTCGTACACCTGCACCTGATCGAGATTGTAGGTGGTCGCCTGTTCGAAGGTAATGCTGACGGTCGTCAGACCCGCCGCCTTGAATGCCCAGTGGTACTCCTCCCAACCGTTCGACGACGGGTTGATCTTCGCCGCGGAATAGACCGGCCCGGAAGCGCTGCTCACGTGGATCTTCATGGTCGGCCGATTCACCGCCGCCTGCGCGTAATAGCGGAGCAGGTAGGTCTGCGAGGCGTCGGCCGTAAAGGTTTGGGTAAGGGACGGGAACGTCGTGCCGGCATTGGTCACGACGATCTTGGCCGATTGCGAGCCGACGTAGGGCGAGGGCGACGAGGTCACCGCGCTGAAGGTCGCGGCGCCATTGCCTTGCGAAGTGGTCCAGCCGGTCAGACCGGATTCAAAACCGGAGTTGGTGAGGATCTGCGCCGAGGCGCCGCCGGCGCCGGCGAGCAGCGCGAGGGCGGAAAGAGCGGGAATGAGAGGGCGGAGTCGAGAGCAGAGAACTGCAGGAGTGTGCGCGGGGGGAGGATAGGAGGATGGCATGTTTCGGGGTAGGAAGGGTGGCGCTCGGGGGGAGCGGAGGACTACACCGTAGCGGATTCCGCTGGGTCGCGATACTGTCCGATCGGACAGGGCGAAGCTTCCCGGATCAGAAGCCATAGCCTCGGCTCTCTCGCGGGCGTATTCTTCAGCAATGCAAGCGCAAGTACCCAGTGCTCATTCAGTGGCGCTCCATCGAGATCGTCGTCAGGTCTTGTGGCGTCAGTATACGTCCGAGAGCGACATGAAAATTGAAAGCGAGCGTTTCTAGCGTACCATGGGGAGCATGAGCGTTACCGAAATCCTTGATGAGCTCGCCAAGCTGACTCCCGAAGAGCTGGGGCGCATTCAAGATCGCATTCCGGAACTGGAGGGAGATTTGAATATTGATGAATCGCCAGAACTCCTTGCCGCGATCGACGAAGGACTGCGTTCTGAACAAAACGAACCGACCTATACGGTGGATGAGGCGAGTGTCAAAATCGCTGTAGACTACAAGTTAATTCCGGCTCCGGTAGCGTTAAGCGAGCTAGGGTTGTAATTTCTCTCCAGTGACCTATTTTCCAAAACTCTCTGCCGCTGAGCGCCATCCGCTTTTTATTGGAGGATTGGTCGGATGGGCTGCGCTGGAGCTGGTATACCTTGGTTGGGGCATTGCCGCGGTGTGGCGCAACCCAAATCTTGGTCCCGAAATAGGTCCTGTTGGCACGTTGATCTTTTTTGCGCTTTGGTTCTCATTTCGCTACTGGGTGATCTATATTTTCTTCGGCGTGCCGATCTATTTTCTTCTGAGGCATCATTTGGATCAGATCGGCCGAATCGGCTTTTCTTTGTGCGGCGCTGTGCTTTACGCGATCTGCGCTTTTTTATGGAGTTCCACTGGCCCTGGGTCGGGTCAGGGCCTCATTGATGCGGCATTTGTTTCGATTGGCGGCGGCGCCTCGTTCTTCACTCTGAAGACTTTGAAATTCGGAAATTCGGGAGCGAGCGAATAAATGGATGCGCCCTCGCCATTCCAGAATCCGCCAAGTCTTGTTTCTGATTCTCTCAACCTCATCGATCACTCTCCGGAGGAAATCGTCTGGCGATTGTGAAATCTGTCCGATTACGCATCCCCATCTCGTCGGACGGCTCTTCTCTTAAACCCAGCCCGAATCTTCCTCTCCGGAAAGTTCGTCTCGAGGAAGGATTCAAATGATCGCCATTCTGCCGGGTCGAATCCGTCCGTGTTAATATGGAACGTCGAAACTCCATTAAACTCGAGTTGGAAGAAGTTTCGCACGTGGCCGTACTCAAAAAGGTCGGCCCATGGCAAGGTGTGCTCAGGACCTAGTTTCGAACGTATGTGGAACTCGGACTCCGTCCACTCGATGCGCTCCGGAACCCAGCTAACGCAAACGAGCGCTGGCCAGGCGAGCAACGACACGATCAGTAAAATATAGAATTCAGCGATCCACCACTTTCCAGTGCGATGATGGTCGACGATCACCAGCGCGCCTCCGAAAAACAGAACAATCGATTGAAGCCGAGTCCAGGCCCGCAAAAAGCTCGGTCTGAGCACCGTTTTTGTTTCACCTTCACTCATCAGCGCGACCGGATCACTTTCGCCGGATTCCCCGCCACGATCGCCCGCGCCGGCACATCTTTCACCACGACCGATCCCGCCCCAATCACGGCGCTGTCGCCGATGTGGACCGCACCCAGAATCACTACGTTCGCCCCGACATCGACGCTATCGCCGATCACTGGGCAGCCTCCAGGCGAACCATCTGACTGCGTTTTGTTGCCGATCGTTGTCGATTGCCGCAGCAGGCAATTGGCTCCGATGAGCGTGTCTTCGTGCACGACGAGCGCCTGGGCATGGTAGAGGCGCAAGCCCGGGCCGATCTTCGTCTTGTAGCGCAGCTCGATGCCCAGCATCCATTCGACACCGACGCGGTAGGCCGCGAGATAAGGAATCCCGAGGAGCCACCAGGGCGAGGGCAAGTCTCGCACTGCTTGGGCCAGGCGAAAACTCAGCATGACCAGCTGCCCCTTGTGATTGCCGCGATTCGCTGTCCAGTCGCAGAAAAGCCTACTGAGCACTGAATCGGAAGCCGCGGCGCTCATTTCAGATGGCGCAGGTAAATCGCCTCCACCGCGCGGGTCATGCGTTCGGCGGAGTACTCCTCGCGCACCTTGGCCAAGGCGGCCTCGGCGAAGGCCTGGCGGCGCTCGGGCATGGTGATCATTTCATTGATCCGCCGGACAAAGAGACCTGCTTCAGTATGCGGGCAGAGCGAGGCGCTGCGACCGTCGTTCAGGACTTCAGCGATGCCGTCCAGTTTGGAAGCAACGATGGGCACTCCGCAGGCCATGGCTTCGAGGATGGTGATGGGCAGCCCTTCATAGCGTGAAGTGAGCAACAGGAGATCCAGCGCCGGGTAAAGCGCAGACATGTCGCCGACAAAGCCCAGGAATTTCACGCGATCCTCCACACCTAGCCGCGCGGCCTGCTGTTCCAGCCCGGCGCGCAATTCCCCTGTGCCGGCGATAACAAAATACGCCTCCGGGTGATATTGCAGCACCGCCTTGGCGATCTCGATGAACATTGCGAAATTCTTCTGGTGCGTGAGCCGCCCGATGCCGCCGATGACAAAGGCATCCTCCGGAATTCCAAAGCGTTGCCGCGCGGCCAGATGTTGGGTCGGCCGCGGGCGGTAAGCCGTGCAGTCGATGCCGTTGTGGATCGTCGTGGTGCGCGGGGCAGGCACGTGCTCGTGCTCCTGCACGAAGTGGCGGGCCGATTCCGAGACCGCGATGACATGGGTCGCATAACGATTTGCCCAGGTATCGGCGGGCAAGGCCCAGCGGCGCGGATCAGCCAGCTTGTCATTGCAGTGGTCGTGATTGATCCGCACGGGCACGCCGCAGAGCGCGGCCAGCGGCTTGGCGATGACATTCGAGGCCAACAGATGGCAGTGCACGACATCATAGCGCTTGGCTAGCATCAGGGCGGCCAAGCCTGGCGCATAACTGGGAAAGTAGTGATGCCACGACATCGACCACATTCGGCAGCCCGTGGCCTTGATCACCGGCCAGAAAACGCCGCGTCCATGGAGCGCCACGACCTCGGACTGGAAACGCTCGCGATCCGCGTACTTGAGCAAATTGAGCAGCACGATCTGCGCGCCCCCGAGGTCGAGGCTGTCGATGACGTGCAAGATGCGATAGGGACGGCTCATTTTTCTGCTTTCGACGATCTGGCCGGCGCGAGCCGTTCGTATAGACCCCGGGCGGAATCGCCCAAGGTTGCCAGCGCGGCCATCCGCGCCCAGGGCATGGCCAAGGCTCGCGGGGGCCAGACGCGCAGCGCGCGGGCGATCAGCCGCATCCCGGCAAGGCGCGACTTCGGCAGCAGGTTGTAGCCAATGCGCTCATATTGCAACGCCAGGGTGCGGGCAAAATCGCCCGTGATCATGGCATCGGGCCAGGCCGCGCCAAAGGCCAGCAGCAGGTCCTGAAAAAGCGCCAGGAATTCCGCCAGCGCCGCCGGCGGGACTTGTGTCCTGAAGAGCCCGAGCAAATCCAGCTCCGCCGCGGTGAGCTGACGCCCGGGAAAAAGCCGCGCCGCGTGGGCCGCCTGGATGCCGCGGATGAGTTCCGGCGACTTGTGGGTGCGAGTGATGGAGCTGTCCAGGATGCGCAGGGTCACGAGGCGCTCCGGCAGATTTGCGAGCAAATGCCGTTCGCCGAGCCGCGACCAGAGCTCGTAGTCCTGCGAAGCCCGGTACGACTCGTCGTAACCGCCGATATTCTGCACCGCGTTGCGGCGAAAAATGACCGCCGAGTGGGCCAGCGCATTGTCGAAAAGATGCGCCCACCAGATGCTGCGAAAGCCGAGCGGAAAATCCTTTTTGCCCAGCGAGCGCCCACGGCCGTCGATGAGCCGAGCCTGCGCGCCGACCGCGCCGGAGGAATGGTGGGCGTGGAGAAAGGACAGCTGTAGGGCAAACCGATCCGGATGCGAAAGATCATCGGCGTCCTGCCGGGCGATGAATTCGCCGCGCGCCTCGGCCAGCCCGCGATTCAGGCTCGCGGTGAGCCCGAGATTGCGCTCATTGCGCAGCACGCGCACCCGCGGGTCGCCAGTCGCCCGCAGGATCTCGGCGGTCGTATCGGTCGAGGCGTCGTCGATGATGAGAAATTCAAAGTCTCGATAGCTCTGGCGCAGCACGCTCTCGATCGCGGCGCGCAGGTAGGCCTCGCCATTCCAGACGCAAAGGAGGACGGTGAGCAGGGGATCGGGCATCGGCGGGTAAAGGTTTATCCCGGCCTTACGGCGCCAGCGCTTTTTCAAAAATGCGCGCGTGGGATTCGAGCCATTGCTCCGCGCCAAAGCGCTGTTCTGCGCGCGCCCGCGCCGCCCGGCTGCGTTCGGGCCATTTGGCCATGAGGGTTTCCACCGCCGCAGCCATCTCGGCCGGCGAGGGATAAGAGGCTCGTTCCCAGCCAGTGGGTACGGAAATCAGCGCCCCGCCATCCTCGCCGACCAGCTCTGGCAGACCGCCGGTGCGTGAACCGATCACCGGGATGCCGCAGGCCAGCGCCTCGATGACCATGGTCGGGCAGGGGTCGGCGTACTTCGCGTGGAGAAGGATGTGGCTGCGGCGCAGGAGCTCCACGGCTTCGGTTTGCGTGAAGGCCGGCAGCAGTTCCACGGAAGCCTCCAACTGCCATTTCGCGATGGCCTCGCGGATTTCCCGATTGGCCCCTGGCCAGCGTCGTTCACCGGCCACGACGAGATGCACGGCGCGTCCGGATTGCCGGAGCAGATGGGCCGTTTCCAAGGCCCCGAGCACGCGATAGGGCTGATTGTGAGTGCCGGCGGTGAGCAGGCGCCAGCAGTCGGTGGAGGGTGGATTCGGCGTCGGCGCGAAGGCCGCGAGATCCACCGGATTTGGCAACACCGCCGCCGGAGCTTTCGCCGGCGCCACCCAGCGATTCGCGCTCTCGCGGCAAAATTCGCTTTGGTAGACCACATAGTCAGCGCGAGCCAGGAGATCGGCCATCGGCCGATTGAAGCTGCGATAAGCCGCCCCGGCCCACGCGGGAAAGCCTGTGCCATTCTGATTCCAGACAAATTTTGCGCCTTGCCGGCGCGCCCAGTCCACGAGTTCCCGGGCATTTGCCGGGATGGCGCTGCTCACAAGATAGAGCAGATTGAACCGCTCCTCGTTGTGGGCAAAGGCGCGCGACAAGTGGAGCAGCTTCACTTGGCCGCCATGGATGATCTCGCCCGGCTTTGGCGCGGCGGAGCCAAAGGCCAGCACGGGCGCCCCGACAGGCGAATCCATCCGGCGCTGCGCATAGCTCGCCCGGGCGCGGCGGCGCGACGGCCAGGCACGCGTGCGGCGCGCGAGATCGACCAATTCGGCTCGGAGGGAGAGCAGGCTCACTGCAAAGGGGTTCCCGCGCCGGCCGCGGGCGTCAGCGCGGAGCGCACGGCCTCGTGGACGAGCGCCCAGTCCACGCCCTCGCGTTGTTCCCACGAGCCGATGCCGGTCGGCAGCACGAAGAGGTTTTTCCCGTCGCGGAATTTCTTGTCCATCTGCATGGCCCGCATCACGCGATCGAAGAGATCCGGCGGCCCGGCGAAGGTCTGGGGCAGCCCGGCGCGCTCAATCAAGCCGCGCAGGCGCTCCACGAAATCATCGCCTACCATGCCCAGCGAGCGCGCGAGCCGCGCCGCCGCGACCATGCCGATGGCGATGGCTTCGCCGTGCGTGAGCGCATACTCGGCCGAGAGCTCCAGGCCGTGGCCGACGGTGTGGCCAAAGTTCAGCACATTCCGCAGGCCTTTCTTGTCGTATTCGTCTTTCTCCACGACATCCGCCTTGAGCCGCACGCACTGCGCCGTGATGTCCACGAGCGTCGCGGGATCGAGCGCCAGGAGCTTTTCCAGATCGCCCTTTTCCAATTGCTCGAAGAGCGAAGCCGAACACACCGCGCCATACTTGATGATCTCGGAAGTCCCGCTGCGCACCTCGCGTGCAGAAAGAGTTTGCAGCGTGTCCAGATCGCACACGACTAGCCGGGGCTGGGAAAAAGCGCCCATGATGTTTTTCACGCCGCCGAAATTCACCGCCACCTTCCCACCCACGCTGGAATCGACCGCCGCCAGAAGCGTCGTCGGGATTTGCACAAAGGGCGTGCCGCGCCGGAAGACCGCCGCCGCAAAGCCGCCCAGGTCGCCCACCACCCCGCCGCCGAGCAGCAGCACTAGGGGGATGGAGATCGTGTCCGGAAAGCTCTGGAGCAGCGCCGCACAGGTCGCGGAGAATTCCTCCCAGTTCTTGCCCTCCTCCGTATTCGGCAGATCGTGCCGCACGACTCGACGAAACCCTGCGCCGGTCAGCGACTTCTCCACCGCCGCAAAGTAATGCCCGCCCACCACGCTATTCGTAATCACAAAGGCATCGGTCTGCTTCAACCCATGTTCCCGTAGGGCGGCCCCCAACCCACCGAGAATGCCGGAGCCGATGAGCACCGGGTAGGAGCGCGGACCGAGGTCGACATGGACGGTGGCGAGATTGGACATAGAACCCGCGATTTTTCGCGATTTGGCTAAGGCTGGCGAGCGGTTTTTCGATCGTCGTCGACCTGGAAAAACCAAGCAAGCATTGGCGAATTCACATTCGCTGTTCGGCAATCGTCAATCCGCCTTCCCGCCATCGGCGTTTCCCGCGGGCATCATGGTTTCTTGGCCGGCGCTACTACCGCCTCGCCGACCTCAACATGATTGATGACATCGCCGCCGAGATAGCCTTCTCCCGCCCCATCGGGATCAACGCCGTCCTTGGGATAGGCAGGGTCCGACCAGAAGCTCCACGAGATCGTGTGCGCTGGCGCCGAGACGCGGCCGTTCACAAAGAGACGGACCCGGTAGTGATGCGTGGTTCCGGCGCCAAGATTCTTATCGATCCAGGTCGTTTGCGTTGAAGGCACTTTGATGACCCGAAAATCCAGGTTCAGCCGCGGCCCCCAGCGCTCGATCAGGTAAAAACCAGGCGCGGATTCTCCACCGGAGTTCCAGTAAAGTTGCACTCCGCGGTTCCCTTCCGTGCGGCCGTAAAGATGTACCGGAGCAGGCAGCAGCTCGGGATCGTCGGCGACGTTGAGATTTGTGCTGAGAAATAGTTCCTCGAGATTCAAGATGCCATCACCATCGTTGTCGGCGTCGAGGTCGAAGCGGAAGAATGCCCGCACCTGGGCGAGATTGACGTGATCCAGACGGACGCGGGACTTGCGAGATTTCCAGAGATATTCCGGGTAATAGCCGGCTTCCACCAGGCGCTCATAAAACGGCTGGGCGATGGCTTCGAGTTCCCGATACCTCACGGGAGCCTTATCATCGTCATCGTTGAACCCGCGCACGAGCTGCTGGAGGCGCCAACCAATCCCGCCTTTCCGCACCTTCGGGTCAGCGCTATTGGGATCCGCCGGTCGCATATTTCCAAGTCCGTCGGGAAGCCGGCTCAATTCGTAAAAGGCCCCGCTGGCGATCCAGTGCAACTGCCCCAGATTGACGTCCGAGGAATCATCCAGGCCGGCGATCCGTTTCTCCACGCCTCGATACTCCCACCAAGCCGGATCCTCAGCGAAGAGATGCCCGGCAGTGAGAGTCAGCGCAATCGCGAAGAGCGCGCGGTGACGACTGGCAAGACGGCAATGCGCATCGAACTTCGGGAGCTTCATTTGGAGAAATGAGTGATCAGGAGTGTTTATAAATGCTTCAGTCTGTTTTGCATGGCGGAAAATTTTCCGATACATTCCGCGCCCATGCTCTCTGCGCTCGACGCGTTCCCACCTCAGCTGCGCTTTTGCGCCTTCGCGCCGATCATCTATCTCTTCGCCGTGGCGCTGGGGCGCCTGCTCAAGCGGCGACTCGGGGTTCGGCTCGGCATTGTCTATCAGCTCTTTTGCGTCGCCCTCACCCTCTGGGCGCCGCTGCGGCTCTACGACAAGCTGGCCGGCTTCGGCGAAGGTTGGGAATGGCTGGGCGACCTGAGCATGCACCTCGGCGCCGCAGTGGCGCTGCTCGGGACCCTCGTGCTGCTCGCCCTGGTGCGCCGCTTCTTCTGGGAGATGTGGTTCGAACGCACGCAAAAGACGGTGGCGCCGAAATTCATCTCCGAGCTGGCGTCGCTTTTCATCTTTGCCGCCGCTCTCCTCTTGGTCACCAAGGTCATCTATCAGAAGCCGATCGCCCAATTCGCGCTCGGCTCCACAGTTGTCGCGGCCATCCTCGGCTTCGCCCTTCAGGACTTGCTCGGGAACATCATCGCGGGCATTTCCCTGGAGATCGGCAAACCCTTTCGCACCGGCGATTGGCTGGATATCGACAAACAGCATGCGGAAGTCATCGAGGTCAATTGGCGCTCCACCCGGCTGCGCACGAACGACGACATCTACCTCGATGTCCCGAACAAGCTCATCGTCAGCTCGAAGATCACGAATCTCACTTTTCCGACGCGAGCGCACGCCTTGCGGCTGCTCGTCGGCTTTGAGTACGGCGCGGCGCCCAATCTGGTGAAGGATTGCTTGGTGCGCGCGGCCGCCAATGCCACCGGGGTGCTCGATGTGCCGCCGCCGCAGGCCTACCTCAAGGAATTCGGCGACTCGGCCATCATCTACGAGATCAAGTTCACGATCGACGACGAGTCCAAGTACAACAGCATCATGGACGGGATCAAAACCAATATCTGGTATGAGGCCCAGCGGAACCGGCTGCGCATTCCCTATCCCATTCGCACCATCCAAATCGACCGCCGGCGGCAGCAGCAGCCGGAGGATGAATCCATCGAAGCGGCCCGGGCTTCCGTACGCCGGCAGCCCTTCTTCCAGATGCTCGAGGAAGACCAGCTCACGCGCATCCTGCGCGCGGCGCGCATCATCCGCTTTGGCCGCGGCGAGAAAGTCATCGAGCAGGGCGCGGAGGGCTACTCGATGTTCTTCCTGCTCGAGGGCCATGCCGACGTGTATGTGCACGCCAATGGCTACGACGCCCGCGTGGCCACGCTAAAGGCCGGCGACTATTGTGGCGAGATGTCCCTGCTCACCGGCGAACCGCGCAGCGCCACCGTGGTCGCGCGCAGTGATTGCGAGATGTGCGAAATCGAGAAAAACATCCTCGGCAACGTGCTCCAGGAAAACGAACCGCTCGTGCGCAAGCTCGGCGAGCTGCTGGCCCAGCGCCAGATGGAAAACGAAGGCGTGCTCGCCAGCTCCGCCAGCAATGCGCAGCGCGATATGCGGAAACAGGAATACACCGAGGGATTTCTGCGCCGGTTATATTCGTTTTTCGAATTATGATCGGTTTTTACAGATTTTTTACCGTCGCTTGACGGAGCTTTGACCCAAAGCCGATCGGTTTGAACACAATGGCGCGCGTGATCCTGAAAACTTTGCGCCTGACTGCGGGGGCCGCCCTGCTCCTGCTCCGCCTTTCGCCGGCCTTTGCCGCCCAGCCCGGCGCGGCGCCGGAAGTCGATCCCTATCGCATCGCCCAACCCGAGGCCGAGCTGTTCGACGAGGCGCCGGTGCAGGTCTCGCTGCTTTTCGAGCGATTCTCGCTTTCGCTGGCCGCCGCCGATGCCCTGCTGGGTGAGCCGATCAACGATAACGAACGATACCGGCGCATCGTCGATCTCGTGCAAAAAGGTCAGGCGCGTCAGGACACACTCATCGTTTTACGAGCCAAATCTGGTCAACGCGCTCTCGTCAATAGTGTGAGCGAGCTTCGCTATCCGCTGATATCTAGTCTGCCGAATTTTGGAACTCGGGAGGAAGCCAATGTTCATCCTCCACACGCGTTCTCCACGGCCCAGCCCGAAGCTGGCGAGGCAAAGGAGCAAAACGCCGCGCCCAGCTCCATGCCGGTTTCCTTCGAGACCCGTTGGATAGGGGAAATCATCGAGGCCGATTCGCTGCTGGACCCGGATGGGTCGATCAATGCCAATCTGGCGGTCCGGCGCGTACGGTATGTCGGCGGCGCCTCGTTCACTTCGCCCTTTTCGATCGACCGGGTCGTCGAAACCCAGAATATCACCACTCAAATCACTCTGCAGGCCGGCGCTCACCTACTGCTTGGAACCGCCAATCCTCCTTATCAAAATGGCGCAGCCAAGGGAGAGGCCGCGACCCGTATCGCTTTGGAATTCGTGAGCGGCTCCGTGGTTTCCGCCGCCGGGATCACAGTTAAATGAGCGATATAAAACAACCCAGGATCGACAACTTTTACAGGTTTTTTACCTTCACTTGACGGAGTTTTGACCCAAAGCGGCCCGGATCTGAGAACATTCTTGCCTATGCATTACAAATCCCCACTCCTCGTCACTGGCGCCGCCCTTTTTCTCGGCCTCGCTCTTCCCACGACTCGCGCCTTCGCGGAGCAAGATCCGTCAAGCAAGGGTGATCCCTACCTAAAAGACCAGGCGGCTGCGGCCGACGATCCGGCTGCAAGCGACGAGATCACGCCCGCTCAGGTCTCCCTTCACTTCGAGCGTTTCTCGCTTTCGATCGGCGATGCCGCCGCGCTCATGCGCGAACCGCTCAACGACAACCAGCGCTACCAGCGCGTGCTCGAGAAGGTAAAACTTGGCAAGGCGCGTCAGGACTCGCTGATCATCGCGCGCACCAAGTCCGGTCAGCGGATGGTGGCAGAAAGCATCAGCGAAGTGCGTTACCCGGCGGAATTTGGCATGCCAAATTTCGGCACTCTGGCGCAGCGCCAGATTCACCTGCAGAAAGACGGCCCACCGGCCAAGCTCGAGGCCACTGATCCGGAGGTGCTTTACAAAGACCAGATCGCGGCCACGGGCCCCGTCCCGACGTCCTTCGAAACTCGGAATGTGGGCGAGACCGTCGAGGTCGAGCCGGTCATCGGCCCCGATGGCGCCACCATCGATCTGAACATGGTTCCACAAAATGTGCGCTTTTCCGGGGAAACGCCGGTGTCGCTGCCCTACGCCCTCGGCCAGCCGCTCTTCGAAACGCAGAAAATCACGACCAGCCTTACAGTGTATTCCGGCACGCACCTGCTCATCGGCACTTGCAATCCGCCCTACCAGAATGGCGTGGCCAAGGACGATGCCGCCGCCCAGATCGCCTTGGAATTTGTGACAGCCCATGTCATTTCACCGACGGGCGGCACGAACAAAGTGATCATCAACGGTTTGAAGGCTTTTCAAGCCAAGCCGTAAAAGCCCATGCGTTCTCCCTTCATCCTTCTCCTGGCGCTGCTGATGGCCGCCGCCATCGTGGGGTTGGGGGGAGCGCGTCTGGCTCGGAGGGAACGGCAGGATCGCGCGCCGGCGAATCGCGCCGCGTTGCGCGATCTGACCGTGCAGTGGCAGGCGGAAATTGCCCGGCTGAACGCGCGCTATGAAGAAGATCTGGCGCAGGCGGCTACGCAAGCCCGGGCCGATCGCCCCTGGGCGTTGGTGCAGCATTGCCGCGGCGTGGCTGGCGTCGCCGGTTGCGCCCTCCTCCCGTTAGTTGCGAACCCGCCGCCCTCGGAGCGCCTTTCTTTCGAGCGGCCGGATGCGGGGCAGAGTCGACTGCCCGCCGTGTGGCTGGTGGAGAACGAGAACTTCGATCCAAAGGATGACGCCGCCGTGGTGTTCAGTCGGGCGCAACTTTCTTCGCCGCCGCCGGAGGACCCAACGGCCATGGGCGGATGGGCCAAAACCCGAAATCGAGATTTCGGGGTGTATTGGCATCATGTGCGGCGTGGAGAAACCGTGTTTCTGGTCGTCGATTGGCGGGTCGTCTCCCGGTACACGAATCAGCATCTCCTCCGATGGCTGCAGGGACCCTTTAACGACGCCCGGGCGGCCGATCCCCTGGCCGCCGTGCAAAATGAGGATAACACGCCCTTCGCCGGCCACGCCGCGCCCGATGGCCGCGCGCCCGATGTCTATATGCCAGTCGCGAACCGCCTCGGTTCCTGGCAAATCGTGAGTTGGGATCAGCTAGTGACCCACACCGAGTATTCCGCGAGGGTTCTGGGAACGGCGCTCGGGCTCAGCGCCTGCCTCGCGGCGCTGGGCGCATTTGTCTTCGTGCAACAAACCCGCGCGCAACGCCTCGCCGCCCAGCGCGTTTCCTTCGTCAATCGTGTCTCGCATGAATTCGGCGCGCCGCTGACTAACATGCTGCTCAATCTCGATCTCGCTGCCGAGGCGGTGGCCGCGCAACCGGAGCAGGCTCGCCATCGGCTGTCCCTCGTCACGGAAGAAGTGCAACGCCTGGCTAGGCTCGTTTCCAATGTGCTGACCTTTTCCCGCCAGGAGCGCGGCGCGCTGGAGCTGGCGCCCGCCTCCTGTGTGGCCGACGAAATCATCGCCGGTGTGCTGCGGCAATTCGAGCCCGCGCTGCGCCGGCGTGGGATTGCCGCCGAATTCCAGGGCCAGGCCCCGGACGGTGTGCTCCTGGATAAAGACGCCCTGGCCCAGATCGTCGGCAATCTCATTTCCAACGGCGAGAAATACGCGAGCGAAGGCCGGCGCCTCACCCTGGCCAGCCGCTGGGAGAACGACTGGCTGTGCGTGAACGTGCGCGATTACGGCCCAGGCATTCCGGCGCGCGAGCAGGAACGGATCTTCGAGCCCTTCGAGCGCCTGAGCAGCCGCGTAAATGAAGGGGCCAGTGGAACCGGCCTAGGTCTCTCCATCGCCCGCGATCTGGCCCGCCGCATGGGCGGCAGCCTGGCCCTGCTGCCCAGTGAAGGCGACGGCTGTCTCTTCGAAATCCGCGCGCCGGCTCCGAGAGTGTTGGCGCCGGTGAGTGAACCTGTACAATCCGCCGCATGAAAGTGTTAGTCGCCGAGGACGACCCCATTACCCGAGAGGCGCTCACCACCTGCATCGGCGCGGAAGGCTATGAAACCCTCGCTGCGCCCAATGGGACCGAAGCGCTCGCCCTCTGGCGGATACATCGGCCGGATTTGTTATGCCTGGATATCATGATGCCGGGGATCGATGGCTATGAGCTTTGCCGGCGAATCCGCGCGCAGGATTCGACAACGCCGATCCTCTTCCTTTCCGCGAAAAACGAGGAGATCGACGTGGTCGCCGGTCTGGAAATCGGGGCCGACGATTTCATTCGCAAGCCTTTCACGCGTGCTGAAGTCATGGCGCGAATCCGCGCCGCCCTGCGCCGCTCCCGGCGCAACGACACGCCGCGGCAAATGCTCGTCATGCACGATCTCACGGTGTGGCCGGAAGAACTGCGCGCCGAGCGCGATGGCCTGAGCCTGGAACTCACGCCGCGGGAGGCTTCCATCCTAGCTTTGCTCCATGAAAACTGCGGCCGCCCCGTGACCCGCGATGCCTTCCTGGATCGCTGCTGGGGCCAGGATTACTTTCCGGATTCCCGCACGCTGGACCAGCATATCGTGGCCCTGCGGAAGAAGATCGAACGCCGGCCAGCAGAGCCGACGATCATCGAGACGGTGCGGGGCGTGGGCTATCGGTTTCGGGCGGGGTAGATCGGCAAACCCTAAAACGACAGGTTCAGATCCACCTGGAGCACCTGGACTTGATTGGCATTGGCCACGCCGCCATAGATCGAAAAGGAGGTGGCCGCTCCACCAAGCAGGTTTTTGCGGAAGTTCCAGGCATCGAACCAGGAGACCTGAAACATGGCAAAGTCGGTGAGATTGTAGGCGACGCTGATTTTGTAGCCCTGCATATTGAGGTAGCCGAGCGCGAAATCAGAGTCGTTCAAGTTCGGATCCACTGAAGAGATGCCAGTCTGGCGATAATTCACAGCCAGCGAGAGATCGCCGCGTTTCTTGTTTTCGCCGAACTGAATCCCGGCCAGCCAGGCGATGTCGTCCTGCGCGCTGTGGGTATTGATCTTCCGCCCCTTCGCGTCGACTTCGTAGCCGAGGCCGTAGACATCGTTATACCGGCCGGCGCCCTGAGTATTGTAAGCAAAGTCCCAGAGGATCTTCGTCTTCAGGCCACCCAGGTGAAAGGAAATATCGCCGGGCGCCAGAATGAGACTGAGGTTTCGATTCGAACCGAAAGAAACTGTATTCGATGCGTCCTCCGTCAGCGAGGCATTTTCGACGAGCCACGCCGGAGCGAAGGTGAATGCGACTTTTCCAACCTGGAGCGATCCGATCAATTGTGTCTCGAAGACATACGCATCCGTGGTTTCGTCGTGCGGGGTGGCATGGTAATCATTGACGATGTTGCCAGAGTCATAGCCGTAATCGCCGAGGTAGTAGCCCTCGTTATGATTCTTGTAGATGAGCTGGCCGGCCACGAGATCCAGCGTCCACGGGCGGACTGCCGGAGATGATTTCCCATCCGCAGGAGCCGCGGAGTGGGCGCCCCAGAGATCATGGAAGGAAAACCTTTCGTATAGGCCGGTGGGATTGATATCCGGATCCCAAACAAGGTCCGTCGTATAAAAGGGGTTCGCAGTCTTGCCGATCGTGAGTGTAAGCCAGTCGGCCGGGGAGTAGCCGATATAGGCCTTCGAAATATAGATGCCAAATTTCCCGAAATCGTTGCCCGCGACGGCGTCGGAGTTATCGCTCGAGGGATTGGTCGAGAGCTCCAGACCGCCAAACCAATGCTCGCCGAGCTTGATGTCTGCGCCGAGCCGAAGGCGATAGAGCCACGTCGATTGCTGGTCGCCATGCGGGATACTGGTCCTCGGTTTGTCCACGGAATGGCCGGAATAAAAGTAGTCGGGGTCGCGAACGAAGCGATATTGGGGGACGAACTCCTGGCTCTGCGAGTTGGAGTATTGATAGCGCGCGCGCAAGTCGCCATAGATGCGCAGTTCGCTGACGGAATTGCTGAGCTTAATCTTGTTCAGGCCGATGTCGGCTTGCTTTTTGGCGTCTTCGTCCTGAATGTTCGCGGCTTCTTTGGGCGTGAGCACGCCTTTGCGAACGAGGGTTTCGAGGAGGGCGTCGCCATCGATGGCGCGCGCTGCTCCGGCGGCAAAGGTCAAAGAGGCGAGGACGGCGATACGGGTGGCGAGCGCAAACGATAAAGGCTTCCGAGAGCAGATCGGGACAGGCATGGGTGGGGAGGTGAGGGTGGTTGCGGCCGGGGCGGCCGGTTTCAAAAGGGCGGAAATAAGGGAAATAAAGGGTGCAGACAGGGTCGAAGCCCGCCGCCGGGCCGGAAATGCGCGCCGCCGAACTTTCGAAGCGATGACTTAATTAACTAATCTAAAGGGTGCGCAAGCAAAAAAATGTGTATTCTTGAATTCCTGGGGCGCCTTTGAATAATTGCCATCGGCGCGCGTCTGCCCTTTTGTTCTCGCCCATTGCCATGAAACGCGGCCTTTTTCTCCCGGTCTTTGCCTTTGGTCGATGCCTCTTGCGGGCGGATGACTCGCCGCCGGTCGTTCCCGACGACAATATCATTGTCGAATTGCAGATGGTCACACTGCCGAACGAGGCCGCCTTGCCGCTGGCGCGAGATCTCAAGGACCCGAAGAAGGTGGAAGCTTCCAGGGAGCCCGGGTCCGCTGCATCAGCCGCCGCCCCGGCTCCCGTCTCGCCTGCTCCGCCGGCCCAGTGGCGCTTTTCCGCCGAGTGCCGGATGATCGCGCTGCCCCGCGCGGCGGGTCTCGCCCTGCTCGCGCGGGTTGCCGAGCCCGGCAGCGGGGCCGAAGCTTGGCGGGAAACGGAGCGGCTCCTGGAATCGGGCGAAGCCACGCTGGCCGCGGATCTCGGGCTCAATCACTTTGTTTCTGCGGCGAAGACAGAGTCCACGGAGACATTGACGCACCCCACGGACTTCGAATCGCCGCCGCTGCCCAGGCGCCTGCCGCCAGCGCAGGCGGTGAAGGTTATGAATGTCTGGCCCTTCATCGGAGCTCCTGTCACGGCCTTTAATACCGAAAAATTCGGCCAATCCTTGGAATTGGAGGCGGTTGCATATCGCAATGGCCGCCTGCTGCAAATCACTTTTCACGCACGGGATCTGCGCTTTCAGAGCTGGCAGAAATTCGATTTTGCGGAGGCGGCCAATGGCAAGCGTCTGTCAATGGCTCAGCCGGTCTTTCATAACATGGAGTCGAGATCGACCGCCTCCATGATCAATGGAGAAAAACTGGTCATCGGCGCGCATGCGCTGCCGAATCCGGAACAGGGATTCGAATTCTTTTTGCTCCAGGTGACGGCGACGCCGGCCGGATAGATTAGGGCGACGTATACCTATCGTGTACATGAGCCGAACCCCGAGTTTAACTGGTTTGCTTGTCCGGATGTTCGGCCGGCCTTCGGGTTGCTGGTGGCTGCTCTGCCTTTTGACGCTCTCGGCGGCGGCGGATGAAACGGAGGCGCCGGTCTGGCGTCTGACGATCGACCTACAGATCGTCAGCGTCCCGACGGAACGTATGCTCGGGCTCGCGCCGCGCCTGCGGACGCCATTAGCCAGTGCGGCTGCCATTGCGGAGATCCAGCAAATGATATCCCGCAAAGAAGCCGTGCTCGTGGATTGGCCGATCCTTGTGCTCGATGCAGGAATGGCGTCCGACACATGGTCGAAGACGGGCTTCGAAAGATTGTCTCCCGCCGCGGCCAATTCTTTTCCCCCGGACCCAATCATCAATCCGCTGCCGCCGCCGAAGGTGAGTCGTCAGACGGATTGGACGCCCACGATCTTTGAATGGCGCGGGACGGGAGCGCTGGTGGAGATCCAGGAAGCAAGCGTCGTGGGTGGCAATGTCATCCTCCTGAAACTCGCGCCCCGCTGGGTGCGGCTGCGGCGATACGCTGCCATAGATGGTTTTCACCCGTTCCATGGATTGGCCACGATCATCGAGCAGCCGGAGTTCGTTGCTTCTCACTGCGCGACGCAAGCGCTGTGCCGCAATGGCGAGTGGATGTTCCTGGCCTCGGCGACAGATGCGGAGACTGCGTCGTACACGACGCTCTATCTAGTGAAATGCACTGCCGTGCGGCTGGGGGAATAGGCTCCGGCCATGAATAACCTCCGGCCATTGCGCGCACTCGCGCACACATGTGCGTAGATGAGCGCTTGTGCGAAACTCTAGTTTGGATAGAGTGTTGCACAGACTCCTCGCAGATGGGAAGTATGCGAAGCATGGGAAGTATGGGAGCGACTTTGCAGCAAACGTCCCGCGGGTTTGGAGCGTGGTTTTAAGTCACGATCGATCGCGATCGTGAGCTAAAAGCACGCCCCAAAGTACGGCTTGGTTTTTGGGATGGTAAGGCCCGACAAGCCGTAGTTGGGACGTTTCTTGCAAAACGCCTCTATACTGTGGCAACCCAACCCGCTTTCACGGGTGTTGCCTCTTTAAGTTGTCAAAGAACGAACCCTGGATGGACCAGGGGTACTCCCCGGGAGGGGAAGTGGGTGTGTGTATGTGTGTGTGCGGGGCCGGCTCTCTCCCAC
>FTCV01000812.1_pt1 | contig 70810 bp, 50 predicted proteins | sample 1639691 | NCBI WGS metagenome assembly FTCV01 (sample SAMEA3914864, study PRJEB12502) | metagenome | biome: forest; material: soil | place: USA | collected 2012-03-12 | depth 0.3 m
ACCAAGACCTATGACGGCAATACGGCGGCCACGCTGACCAGCGGCAACTACCAGTTGACCGGCTTCGTCACCGGCGAAGGCGCAAGCGTCACGCAGACGGCGGGCTTCTACGACAGTGCCAACGCCGGTTCGCGCATCGTCACCGCCAACCTTGGCAGCAGCGACTTCACGGCCAATTCGGGCACGCTGCTGTCCAACTACGTGCTGCCGACCGCAGCCAGCGGCGCCGGCACGATTGGGCAGGCGACGCTCTCCGCGGTGATCATCGACAATCCTACCAAAGTTTACGATGGCACCACCAGCGCGATCCTGGGCATCGGCAACTACCAGTTGACCGGCTTTATCGGCAGCGAGGGCGCCTCCGTCACGCAGACCGCCGGGCTGTACGACAGTGCCAATGCCGGCCCGCGCACGGTGACCGCCAGCCTTGGCAGCGGCGACTTTACCGCCAACTCGGGCACGCTGCTTTCCAATTACATCCTGCCCACTACCGCTTCGGGCGCGGGCACAATCACGCAGGCCATCCTGACCGCCGCCATCGTCGGCACGCCGACCAAGAACTACGACGGCAACGCCAATGCCATTCTGAACAGCGGCAACTTCGCGTTGACCGGCTTCATCGGCAGCGAGGGGGCCAGCGTCACGCAGACCGCCGGGCTGTACGACAGCCCCAACGCCGGTTCGCGCACGGTCACCGCAACGCTGGGCAGCGGAGACTTCACTGCCAATTCGGGCACGCTGCTGTCGAATTATGTGCTGCCGACGACGGCCACCGGCGCGGGCCTGATCAATCGGGCAATCCTGATCGCCACGATCGACGGCATTCCCACCAAGACCTACGACGCCACGCGCGACATCGCGCTGACGCCCGGCGACTACGGGATCGCCGGCTTCGCGCCGGGTGAGGGCGCCAGCATTGCCCAGACGGCGGGCTTCTTCACCAGCCCGAACGCCGGGTTCAGCCGGATCACAGCGATCCTCAGTGCCGGAGACTTCACCGCCAATTCGGGCACGCTGCTCTCAAACTATGTGCTGCCGACCAGCGCCAGCGGCATCGGCCTGATCGAACGCGCCGTGCTGACCGCCACGATCATCGGCAATCCCACCAAGGTCTATGACGGCAACACCAATGCCACGCTGACCAGTGCGAACTACAGCCTGGCAGGGTTCGTGGCGGGCCAAGGCGCGACGATCACCGAGACGTCCGGCACGTACGACAGCGCCAACGCCGGTGCGCGCACGATAACCGCCGCGCTTGGCAGCACCGACTTCACTGCGAACAGCGGTACGCTGCTTACCAACTACGTCCTGCCCGCCAATGCTACCGGCGCCGGTACGATCACGCAGGCCATGCTGACGGCGGCGATCATCGGCAATCCCACCAAGGTCTACGACGGCAACACCAACGCCATGCTGACCAGCGGCAATTATCAACTGACCGGCTTCATCGGCAGCGAAGGCGCCACCATCACACAGACCGCGGGCCTTTACGACAATGCCAATGTCGGTTTCCGCAACATCACCGCCATACTAGGCAGCGGGGATTTCACCGCGAACAGCGGCACCCTGCTGAGCAACTATATGCTACCCACCAGCGCCACGGGGCTGGGCACGATCACGCAGGCGATCCTGACGGCGGCGATCATCAACAATCCGACCAAGACTTATGACGGCACCACCATCGCCACGCTGACCAGCGCGAACTTCGGCCTTTCCGGCTTCGCTCCGGGAGAGGGCGCAACGGTGACGCAGACGGCGGGGCTTTACGGCGATCCCAACGCCGGTTTCCGCACCGTGATCGCCGCCCTTGCAAGCGGGGACTTCACGGCCAATTCCGGCACCTTGCTGAGCAACTACATCCTACCCACCAGCGCCAGCGGGCTGGGCACGATCTCGCAAGCCACACTGCTGGCGGCCATCGTCGGCAATCCGACCAAGGTCTATGACGGCAACACCCTGGCGGCGCTGACCAGCGCCAGCTACACGCTGACCGGCTTCATCGGCAGCGATGGGGCGACGATCACACAGACCTCCGGCTCCTATGGCGAGGCTAATGCCGGCATCCGCACCGTTACGGCGCTGCTCGGCGCGGGCGATTTCACTGCGACCGGCAGCACCCTGCTGAGCAACTACATCCTACCCACCAGCGCTAGCGGGTTGGGCACGATCACGCAGGCGGTGCTGACGGCGGCGATCGTCGGCAATCCGTCCAGGGCCTATGACGGCACCACCAATGCCACGCTGACCGGCGCGAATTACCTGGTGACTGGTTTCGTCACGGGAGAGGGCGCCACAGTCACCCAGACGGTGGGCACCTACGGCGATCCCAATGCCGGGGTCCGGACGGTAACCGCCATCCTTGGCGCAGGAGATTTCGCGGCGAACAGCGGCACGCTGCTGTCCAACTACATCCTGCCGACCGGCGCTACAGGGCTGGGGACAATCACGCGGGCGGTGCTGACTGCCTCTATCGTCAATGATCCCACCAAGATTTATGACGGCACCACCACCGCAACCTTGTCCGGCACCAACTACAGCATAACCGGCTTCGCGCCGGGCGAAGGCGCCACCGTCTCGCAGACCGCTGGCCTCTACGACAGCGCCAACGCGGATTCGCGCAATGTCACTGCCAACCTTGCTGCAGGCGACTTCACCGCGACCGGCAGCACCTTGCTGTCTAACTATGCCTTGCCTACCAGCGCCACGGGCAGGGGTACGATCGATCGCGCGGTGCTGACCGCCGCGATCATCGGCAATCCCACCAAGACTTACGACCACACATCTTCCTCCACGCTGACCAGCGCCAACTATGCATTGACGGGCTTCATCGCCGGGGAGGGCGCGCAAGTCACCGAAACCTCGGCACTCTACGATGGCCCCAATGCGGGCGCCCACATCGATACGGCGGTTCTGGAGAGCAACGACTTCGTCGCCAACAGCGGCACGCTGCTCAGCAACTATGTCCTACCGACATCGGCATCGGGCGACGGCACGATCACGCGGGCGAACCTGACCGTGGCGATCACCGGCAACCCCACCAAGCCCCGCGACGGCAATACCGATGCCACCTTGAAGCCCGGCGACTACACCATCGCCGGCTTCTTGGGTGGAGACGGCGCCAGCATCACGCAAACCCACGGCGCATATGCCTCGCCAGAGGCAGGGGTACATGACGTGACGGCGACGCTTTCGTTCTTCGACTGGCTTGCCAATCAGGGCACGCTGCTTTCCAACTACAACCTGCCTGACGTGGCGACTGGCCCGGGGACCATCCTCTATGCATTCCCCTGCCAGTCCGTTGTACTCTGCATGCCCGATCTGCCGGACGTGCAACTGAAGTTCTGGGCCGGTTCCTATGCGCGGTTCTACATCGTCTATCCCAGCATTTCGCCGCGCTACCAGGGTTACACCCAGGCGATGGCGGCGATGCCCAGCATCCTGGATGCCGGCAGCTTCGACACCACGGCAACGGGCTGGACGATCCGCAAGCGCAGCGCGGTTGTTAATTCCGCCGATCAGATACTTAATCGTGGCGGTGGCAGTTCCCAAATTATGATACACTACGATCCGCCTTCACCGGTGAACGGGGAGTTCAGCGGTTTGGGCGGGGGACAATGATGAAAACCATCACATTGCGAAAAGCACTCGTCGCGGCAGGGGTTGGAACACTGTCGCTGGTTTCGGGACTAGGCTTCGAACGGGCGCAGGCGCAGGATTTCGAACGGCGCCTTCCCAAGCAGGCCCCCAATCAGCCCGTACCGGAAGTGCCCGCACCGCCCCCGGAAGCGGCAACGGCGGATGATGCCACCCAGATCCTGCCGGTGCTGCGCGGATTGGTTTTCGTCAATGGCACCGGGGCACTACAGCCGGCCGGAATTGCCGCCGAAGGCGCGGCAAACGGCCTGGACGTGCGACAGTTGCCCCTACTGGGCACACCTGCCTTCGATGCTGCAGTGCGCCCCTACCTGGGCCGTCCTCTCACGCGCGGCGATTTGAACGCCATCGTCCGTATCGTCCAGAACACCTATCGGACTGGGGAGCATCCCTTCGTCGATGTCGGCGCGCCGCCGCAGAACGTGCAGAGCGGCGTGTTGCAGATCGTCGTCACCGAATACCGCGTCGGCGCGATCGAAGTGACCGGCAACAAGCATTTCTCCACGCGGCTGATCCAGGGCATGAGCGACCTGAAATCAGGTGAGACGTTGACTTTGCCCCGGCTGCGGCAGGCGCTGGACGATTACAACCAGAACCCGTTCCTGACCGTGGACGGCGTGGTGCGCCCGGGGCAGGCGACGGGGACGACCGACCTTGTGCTGGAGGCGCACGATCGCCTGCCAGTGCGTGTCTACGGCGGTTATGACAATCAGGGCGTGCCCACGCTGGGCCGTGATGAATGGTTCGCGGGCTTCAACTGGGGCAATGTGCTGGGAACCGGGCAGATATTGTCTTACCAGTTCACCCGCAGCTTTACGGGTGATTACACATCGCATTCGGCAAGCGACGTTATCCCGATCACCCCGAACGACAAGCTGATGATCTTCGGCGCCTATGCCATTCAGAAGCCGGAATTTTCCGACTTGTTCAACAGCGAGGGGCATTCAGGACAAGTCAGCGGCCGGTTCATACACAACATGCGTGGGCCGGGCACGGTCCGGACCAGCATTCAGGTGGGGATCGACTACAAGCGCGCGAACAGCAATCTGGAATTCCTGGGCTTCCGCCTGCTCGACACAGCGGTGGAGGTGTTCCAGATTCCGGTGATCTTCACCGGCACGATCGACGATCGCCACGGGCAGACGGTGTTGGAGAACCAGACGGTGATTTCACCCGGGAACGTCACCGGTCACAATACCGATGCCGATCTCCAGCAATTGGTGCCTTACGCGAAGGCGACCTATGCTTACGATCGCATCTCGATCACGCGCACGACCTATTTCCCGTACGGGATCAACTGGGTGGTGCGCGGCATGGCGCAATTCGCCACCAGCAACCTGCCTTTCAGCGAACAGCTTTCGGCCGGTGGCCTGGGCAGCGTGCGCGGCTACGATGCCAACGCGGCGCTGGGCAGCCAGGGCGTGCTGGCCAAGACGGAACTGAATTCGCCAGCATTCCACCTGATATCGTCCAGCGGGCAGTTCGCGGATCAGATCCAGTTCGGCGTGTTTTTCGATTACGGCAACGTCTGGCAGCATCGGCGCCTGCCGGATTCGCCGAAGAATGCCGAACTGGCCAGCGTAGGCGCCAAAGTGCATTACACGTTGGGCCGCTATCTTGATGTGGAAGCCGACCTTGGACATCAGTTGATGAAGGCACCGTTCCAGACCAACAAGGATACGCGCCTGGCCGTCGTCGCCACCGTGGGCTTCTGACGCGGGCTGATTTTCGGCCAAGCGACTGGCAGTTCGCTTTCCCCGGCTGTATCGGGAAGGCATGTATGGATATGACCTAGACGTTCGCCTCGCCCACTTCCCCGCTTCGGAGCTGGGGGCATGAGGCTGACGGGCAAGACCGCGTTGGTCACCGGCGCGGCAGGCGGACTCGGTCGCGAAATCGCCCTTGGTCTTGCTGGCGAGGGCGCGCATGTCTTGGTTCATGCCCGCAGCGCCGATCGTTTGGACCCCTTGGTTGCCGAAATCGCGGCGGCCGGCGGCAGCGCTGAAGCAGTCGTCTTTGATCTCGCGGACGAGGCCGCGATGGCAGAGGCACTCGGCGGGCGGGGCACGATCGACATTTTGGTCAACAATGCCGGCCATCGTGATCGCCGCCCGATCGCGGAACTGGACCGCGATGCGGTGCGCCATATGCTGGAAATCAATCTGGTGGCTTGCTTCGATCTCGCCCGGATACTGGCGCCGCGCATGGCTGCGGGTGGACGGATAGTTAACATCACCTCGATAGCCGGCCCCATCGCCCGCGCGGGCGACGCAGCCTATACGATGACCAAGGGTGGGTTGGAGGCACTAACCCGCGCCTTGGCGGCGGAATTGGGCAGCCGGGAGATCACGGTCAACGCCGTCGCCCCCGGCTTTTTCGCCACCGATGCTAATGCAGCGATGGTGGCCGATCCTGCGATCGCCAGCCATCTGGCGACCAGAACCTCACTGGGCCGCTGGGGCCGGCCGGAGGAAGTGGTGGGCCCGGTGCTGTTTCTGGCTTCGCCCGCCGCCTCTTACGTTACCGGGCAGGTTCTGGCAGTCGACGGGGGCTATCTAGCCCACTTTTAACGCGGACTGCGCTCAGGTTGCCGACCACTGCCGCAACAGGTTGTGGTAGACGTTGGTCAGGCTGTCGACCGAGCCGTGCCCGGGATGATCCCCGGCGATCGACTGGATTGCGCCGTCCAGTTCCAACAACAGCCGTCGCCGTGCAGGTGAGGCGACAAAGCTTTGCGTCCAGAAGAAGGAGGCAAAGCGGACGCCGCGCGTCACCGGGGTAACGCGATGGAGGCTGCTGCCCGGATAGACGATCAGGTGCCCGGCCGGCAGCTTGATCGTGTGGGTGCCGAACATGTCCTCTATCACCAGTTCCCCCCCGTCGTATTCGTCCGGATCGCTGAGGAACAGGGTGCTAGAAACGTCGCTGCGCAGATGCTCGCCCGTGCCGGGGATCGGGAAAATCGCATTGTCGACATGGTTGCCGTAATGGCCATGCCCGTCATAGCGGCTGAAGCGCGGTTGCAGCACGCGCTGGGGCAGGGTGGCGGCGATGAACAGGGGCGTTTGGAACAGGCGCGCCTGCACGCGGTCGGCCAATTGCTTGGCCAGCGGGTGGTCCAACGCAAGCTGTTCGTTGTCCTTCACCCGCGCCGCGCGGTGGCCAGCGGTGGCGCGACCGTCCGACCAATCCGCGGCCTCCAGCGCCTGGCGGATCTCGCACACTTCGTCGGGTTGGAAAAGCTCTGGAATCTCGATAACCATGCGGCCTTCCTTGCCCAATTATCGCGATATGACAATGCCGGCGGCCGCGCTTTACGCAACCGCCGGCACCTTCAGCCCAGCGTCGTGAGGATCGCCGGGCCTCCTGGAGAGCTTAGATTTTTGCGGTGATGGTCAGAATGGCCGAACGTCCATCGCCTGGCGTGGCCCAACCGTTGTTGCGGATGCGCGTGAAGTAGAGCTTGTCGCCGATGTTCTTGACGTTGAGCTGCGCCGAAAGATTGCGCGTGAAGTCATAAGACAAGTATGCATTGTGGATCAGGTAGTCGTCCGAACGATAGACCACCGAGGACGCGGCCGTGGGCGTGTTGAGCGCGAACGAGCCCTGATAGGTGGCGCTGTAGCCGATCGTCAGACCGAACGGCAGGCGATAGGTGGTCAACAGGCTAGCCGAATTCTTCGGCGTCTGCGTCAGTTCCGAACCGGCCGCCGGATCCGCCGTGGCCGTCGCGCCGTTCTGGGCGACCGAACGGACCAGCTTGCTGTCCAGATACGTGTAATTCGCCGTGATAGACCAGTCCGGCGTGATCTTGCCGGTTGCCCCAAGCGCGATGCCGTTCACGCGCGATTTGCCGTCAAGCTGCTGGTCGGGAACCGTGGGATCGGCGGAGGCGACGGCGTACTTGTTGCGCTCGTTCCGGAAGGCTGAGGCGGTCAGCAACAGGCCGCCATCGAACAGTTCGGCCTTGGCGCCCACTTCGATGTTCCGCGCCGATTCCGGCGAGACATTACATGTGGTTGCCGTGGCGCCGTTGACCCCGGCGATCGTGCACGATCCGTTGACCGAAGCCTTCGACGGTGTGCGCGAATTGCCGTAGGCGACATAGAGGCTGACTGGCTCCACAGGCTTGTAGACCAGGCCCACACGGTAGGAGAACAGCGTGGCCTTGTTCTCCACCTCGGTGCCCGGCGTCACCTGGCCAAGCGTGGTCGTGGCGGTGGAGATCGTGTCGTTCCGGTAGGTGCCGGTATTGCGCTCCACCCGGGCGCCGGCATTCAGTTCGAACTTGCCCAGCTTCATGGTGTCGAACAGATAGGCCGCAACGTTGGTCTGCTCCCCCATCTGATGGGCGGAACGGATGAAGTTCATCGCGCCGGTGTAGACATTGCTGCCGTACGTGTAGTTTCCAGTGCCGGCCACCACATCGTTCGGGTTGTCGATATTCATCAGCGGGAAGGTGGTATAGACCGCCGTTCCGTTCGCATTGCGCAGCGAATTGCCCGAATAGAGGTCATACTTCTCCCAGGTCGCCGCCGCGCCAAGATCAATGGTGTGCTCCACCGCGCCGGTGCTGAACACAGCCTTCAGGTCCACCTGATCGAACATCAACTGGTTGCGGCTGTCGCGCGTAGTGCCGCGCGGGCCGGAGGGTTGGTAATAACCGGCATAGCCGCAAGCAGCAGGAGCGGCCGCCACGCTCATGCCATTAGCGGAACACCACGTGCCCTGCGGCGGATTGACCAGCGAAAACTGAGTGACATCCTGCCAGCGGGTAAGATAGCGGATGGAAACGGTGTCGCTGAAGTCGTGATCGAAGGTAGCGGTCAGCTGGTCCACATTGATCCGCTGCCTGTCGACATTGCGATAGCCGAAATAGTCGCTGCGATGGACGCCGGGGACAAGGCCGGAATTGGTCGCAGTCTGGAAATAGGGCAGGCCGTACTGCGGAATATTGTCATCCTCCTGATGGAGGTACTGCAAGGTCAACCGCGTCGGGCCGTCGATGCCGAACGTGACGGCAGGCGCAACGCCCCAGCGGTGGTTGTATTCCACATCGCGGCCGGGCACGTCGTTCCGATGCCACATGGCATTGAGGCGCACGGCGATCAGGTCGTTGACGCGCTTGTTGAGGTCGGCCGTGGCGCGATAGTAATTGTCCGTACCGATGCCGCCGGTAACGATCATCTCGTCCCCCGCCTTGGGCCGCTTGGTGACGAGATTGATGTTCCCACCCACCGATCCGGCGCCTGAAATCACCGAATTTGCGCCGTTGGTGACTTCGATCTGTTCGAGGTTGAACGGGTCTGAACGCGTATATTGCGCGCTGTCACGCACGCCATCGACAGTGATGTCGTTGTTGGCGCTGTAGCCGCGGAAATTGATGCTGTCGCCATAGCCGCCGCCACCTTCGCCAGCGCCGAACGTGATGCCCGGGACGGTTGAGAGAACGTCACGCAGGCTCAGCAGGTTTTGCTGCTCGATCACTTCGTTCGAAAGCACGGTAATCGTCTGCGGCGTATCGCGGACGGGGCGCGTGCGCTTGGGCGATTCCAGCTTGCCGGCAGGTTGTTCGTCAATCGCGGTGTCGCTGACGGACACACTGCCCAGTACCTGCTGATCCGCCGGGGCCGAGGCCGGGGTCGGGGCTTCCGCATGCGCCAGTGCCGGAACCAGAGCCGGGGCAAGGCACGAAAGCGCAAGGAACGTGCGGCGCGCAGCCGCAGGCGTAGACGTCTTGGTCATATTTCCCCTCATGTTCGAAAATTCCCTGGCGCGCTCGATAATGCGAGTCATTCGCATTTGCAATCGAGTCTATAAAGGGAAGGGCGGAAAATTCGTGCAAGGGATGAACGGAGGGGGGAAAACGCAAAACCGGCCCCGAAAGGAGCCGGCTCGTTGATTGCATAAGTTATGGGAATGAGTTGGCGATATATGGCCGAAGGAAGCTTAGCGTTCAGCCGGCTTCGGCGTAGAACGCATCCGCGAAGTCGAACGCGTCGTAAACGATGCGGCGATAGGTTTCGTCGAAAGTCTTGCGGATGCCGCCGTCGCTGATGACCATGGGGCGGTCTTCCTCCACCGCCTTGACCACCAGCTGACCGACCAGTTCTGCCGGGCGGAATGTGACTTCGGCATGCCACTGCGCGCCTTCGGGGATCTGCACTTCGCCTTCGCCGGGGCCGCCGAACCGTGCGGGGCGATAGCGGGCATTGTTGGCCTTCATATTGCTGACCACGCCGTGCGGGACGAAGGCAGTAACCCCCACGCCATATTCGCGCGCTTCCACGGCCAGGTTCAGCATCATGCCGATGATGCCCATCTTCGCCCCCGAATAGGCGGCGTGATAGGGGATCCAGCTGGGCAGCAGCCCGGCGGTGGACGCGGTGGCGCAGACGTGCCCGTCGCGGGCGGCCACCATGTCGGGATAGAACGTCTTCACGCAGTTCAGCACGCCGATCAGGTTGGCGTGGACGATCCAGTCGATATCGTCCGGGCTCATGTCGGTGATCCGCTCGAACGAGGTGGCTCCGGCGTTGGCGAACAGCAGGGAAACCGGGCCCAGCCTTTCGCCCGCCACCCGCTTTGCGTTCTGGACGGAGGCGATGTCAGTCACGTCGCAGGAGATTCCCACGGCACGGCCGCCGGCCGCCTCGATCTCGGCGGCGACGCTCAGAGCATTTTCAGGCAGGATGTCCGCAATCGCCACGGCCGCGCCCTTGGCGGCGAGTTCAAGCGCCAAACCGCGCCCGATGCCGCTTCCGCCCCCGGTCACCAGGGCCGTTCGGCCCGCCACTTTGGTCATCCGCGTTCCTCTCTCTGAAAGGGCCTGTTTCGAACGCCAGGCGCTTTGGAGATGCTATATTGTCACCGATGTCGTTTCAATGACTGCAATTCAGCAACATTGAAATCGCCGATTTGGGCAATCCGGCATGACTGAGGCGGAAATTAATCACCTCATCGGTTTCTAATTCATTGACCCGTTTCCGACGGTTCCTCACCCTTGGCGTACGGACGATTGCATTCGTTCGGAAAAAACAGAGCAGGGCGCAAACCGGCGACCTTGCGAAAGGGAGAGGCGCCGGCTGCCTGTGGCGCGGCGCGATGCACGATGTGGGAGGCTTTGCCATGTCCGGACTTCGTTTGCCGCCGGCCCGCGCGCGTCTGCGCCCGGGCCATGCGATCCTGTCAGCCGCGGCCCTGGCAGGCTTGCCCACCGGCGCTTTCGCGCAGGACGCCGCATCCACCGCCCCGCAGGCGGACGAGAGCCGCGGGGTTCAGGAGATCATCGTCACCGCTCAGCGGCGCGCGGAAAACCTTCAGGATGTGCCGATCGCGATTACCGCCGTCGGCTCACAGGCGCTGGCTTCGGCAGGCATTTCCGAAACGAACACGCTGACGCAGGCGGTCCCCTCGGTCCAGTTCTCCCGCTCCGGGGCAAGCGGGCTGTTCTTCGTGCGCGGCGTCGGCACCACCAATGCCTCGATCGGCGATGAAGGATCGAACGCCTTCTATGTCGACGGCGTCTATATGCCGGACCTGTCCAGCACGGTCATGCAGTTCAACAATATCGACAGGATCGAAGTGCTGAAGGGGCCGCAAGGCACGCTGTTCGGCCGCAACGCCTTCGGCGGCTTGATCCAGGTGATCACCAAGGAGCCTGGCGATCACCTCGATGCCTCGGCCCAGGCGGGTTACGCCAATTACAACACGATCCAGGGGCAGGCCTATATCGGCGGCCCGATCACCAATGGGATAAGCGCCGACATCGCGCTGACAGGCTATGACCAGCAGGATGGCTGGGGCCGCAACATCACGCTGGATCGCGACATCAAGAAGATGAAATACTGGGGCGCCCGCTCCAAGATCGTGATCCGCCCCAGCGACGCGGTGAAGTTCGTGCTGGCCGGCGACTATTACGATACGGACGACAATACAGCGATCGGATGGAGCGTGGATGAGGACTATCTCGTCCGGGGCGGCATTCGATCGGTGGGCAGCATGGACACCGCATCGAACAACTATTCGCTGACCCAGCTGCGCAATTGGGGCGTCAGCCTGACGGGCGAGTTCGACCTGGGCTTCGCCAACTTGACCAGCATCAGTTCGCTGCGCGACAGCCGGAACAAGTCCGACTTCGACGTGGATGCCACGCAAGTGCCCTACCTGCGGATCGCTTTCACGTCCGGCTCGCGGGCGTACCAACAGGAACTGCGCCTTGCCTCGGCCGATACCGATCCGATTAGCTGGCAAATCGGGGCATTCTACCTGCATTCCGAAGTCTACAACCGATCGCGCTTTACCGGCCTTGCGCTGGGCGGGCTGACTACCGGCCAGTACATCGATGCCACGCTGGATACTGATTCCATCGCCGGCTTCGGCGAATTGACCTGGTCGATCACCCCCACCACCAAGCTGACCGGCGGCATCCGCTACACCAACGACAAGCGCACGCTGGGCGGCGGCTATGCCCCGCTGGTCAGCAATGTGGTGGGGACGCTGATCCCGACGGATGACGAACTGAGCTACGGCAAGTTCACGTGGCGCGCTGCGATCCGGCAGGAAATTACGCACGACGTCAGCGTCTATGCCTCATACAACCGGGGCTTCAAGGCGGGCACTTATTCGCTGCAAAATCCGCAGCTTCCCCCGGTGAAGCCGCAATATATCAATGCCTACGAAGTGGGTGTGAAATCGGAACTGTTCGGCCGGGCGCTGCGCCTGAATGCGGCGGCTTTCCACTACGACATTTCCGATTATCAGGTGCGATCGGCGGCAGTGGGAACGCTGGGCACTGCGGTGCTGCTGAACGCGGCATCGGTGAAGGTGAACGGCATCGATGTCGATTTCGAAGCCGCGCCGACCAAGGGCCTGCGCCTCTTCGGCGGCTTCACGTGGCTGCATTCGCGTTTCGACTATTTCGGGCCGACCGACACGCTGGCCGGCGCGCCGTTCATCTATCCGCTTCCGGCGGTCTGCAATGCGCAGGGCACCAGCAATCCCGGCATGAGCACGGGGCCGCAGACCGGCGGCTTCCTGACCTGCTTCGGCGATGCATCCGGCCTGCAGACGCCAACCGCGCCGGACTTCTCGGCCAGCTTGGGCGCCAGCGCGACGATCCCGCTGAACGAAGTGCAGGAACTGCGCGCGAACATGATGGCCAGCTACAACAGCGGCTATCCGTTCGAGGCCGACGGCGTGCTGCGGCAGGATGCCTACATGCTGCTCAACGGCTCCATCGAATATCGCCCGACGGATCGGTGGGGGCTGGAATTCTGGGCCAAGAACATTTCGGACACCAAGTATTTCCAGCAGAAGATCTCCACCGGGCTGGGCGCGACGACGGCGCGCGCGGCCCCGCGTACTTACGGCGTGACCTTGAAGTTCGATTATTGAGGAACGGCCGGGCCCCTTTCCGCCGAAAGGGTCCCGGCAAAGCCGGTGATCACATCATGATTTCGGTCATCGCGCCGGTCGGCTCGGACTCGAACCGGCCCAGCCCGTAGTCGCCGGCAATGGTCGTGCGCTGCATGGTGCGGCCGTGGCTGGGATCGTTGCCCGAAACGGCATGCAGCATCCGCCAATTGTCCCAGATCAGCATCTGGTCCAGCTGCCAGGCGTGGTGATAGCTCTGCCCGGCGGCCAGTCGGTTGATCGTCTGGCACACTTCTTCCAGCAGCGCCTCGCCTTGCGGCGTCTCGATACCTAGGATGCCGTCGGCCATATAGGGCGATACGTGAAGGCAGCGTTCGCCACTGGCGCGGGTCCAGATCGCGGGATGGATCGCGCGCGGCGCGCCCTCTCGGTTCGCCATCATTTCCAGTGCGCCGGGCTTTTCACGCACCACCCGCAAGTTATCGGGCTGGCCGAAGCGGTTGGTCTTGTAAGCGACGTTGAGCGTGTAGAGGATTTCCGCCTGCTCCAGCTTTTCGCGCAAGTCGGACGGGAAGGCCTGATAGAGCGCCACGCCGTCGACGAAGCCGGTAAGGCCGCCCTCGGGCGTGATCTTCGTGGCGCGCAGCACGCCGGCGCGGTTCAGCTGATCGTTGTAGCAATGGTCGAAATGCCAGGGCAGCCAGTGGGCCAGCGGCTTTCCGTCGATCTCAACCACGCCGGATGCATTGGCTTCCTGCTTGATCTCCACCACGCCGGGCAGGCGATCGGCGTCGACGCGGCTGACTTCCTTCAGCGGATGATCCTTCAGCGGCCCGAACACGCGGCTGAGCGCCACCTGCATCTCGTCGCTTTGCTCGATCGCCTCGAAAACGATCAGCCCCGCGCGTTCGAAGGCATCGAAGATTGCGCGGCGCTGCGTCTCGTCCGTCAGCGTCGCATGGGTGACGCCGGATATGCGCACGCCGAACGGCAGGTCCTGCCGCAGCGGTTCGATCCTCAACTCGCTCATCCCTGGATCCTTCCCGTTTGTCACCCCGGTCGTTTTTTTGCCGGTCGTTTTTCGGTGATTGGCGCCGATCTACGGCATCTGCACTTTCAGCATTGAATCGACCAGCATGCGCCGCAACTGCTCATTCTCGCCGCGCAGCCGTTCCAGTTCGGCAGCGGCGGAATCCGGTACTTCCTTGCGCTCAGGGGCTGCCGCGCCGTCCGTTTTGGGCAAAAGGCCGTGCAGCAGCACGTGGACCGCATAGCGGATGTTGCCGTCCACCTCGTCCGCGTCCAGCGTCACGCCCCAGGCCGTGGCTGTGGGCGGTCCGCCGACGACGATGTACATGTAGACGATCGCCGCATTGTGCGCCTCTGCCGCGTCACAGCCCAGGCGGCGGTGGAACAGCCCGGCCAGCCACTCGATCGTGCGGCGGGTTCCCGCCTCGTACGTAAAGGCGCCGATCTCGGGAATGCGCGGGCTTTCGGCATTGGTGATGCGCAGCAGGCGAATGCCGTCCTCGCTCATGACATTGGAGACCAGCCGGCGGCCGACGCGCAGCAGCGTCTCCTCCAGATCGTCCACCACGCACGCCTCCAGCGCTTCCAGCGGCAGAATCCATTCCTCGATCGCGCGTTCCAGCGTCGCCTTGAAGAAGGTCAGCTTGTCGCCATAGCGTTGGTAGAACGTGCGCTTGGCCATGCCGGCGGCGGCGCAGATGGCATCGATGCTGGTCCGTTCGAACCCGCTTTCCAGAAACAGCACGAGCGCACGGTCGAGCAGGGCCTCATTGCTGAGTGAAGGCCGTCCAGGGCCGCGTGCGGGCATGGCCATGCCTTCTCCATCGCCCGCCTTCACGACGGCGCATTCCGGATAAATAAAACGATACAGGTTTTAAATGCTTGCATGATGCCGCCGACTGAGGGAAGGTATGACGCGTTGAACCGGTTTATGAAACGATACGGGTAATAATCGACTCGGACGCCGCGTCGGTCAAGCCCAGATAGTATCGGCCAGAAAACCGAAAAGCACTCGCGCACGGGTGAGGAGAGGCGAGCGATGGGACAGACAGGCGGAATTTCCGAATCCGAAGCGCTGGAAACCGTCGCGCTGACGCCGCGCATCGCCTCGCAGGTGATGGTGAATAAGGATGCCTTGCTGTCAGGCCGACATGCCGCGCAGATGCGCGCCTTGCTGATCGAACGCGGCGCGGTGGTGGTCCGCGGTGTCGCGCTGGATGATGAAGATCTGCGGACCGTTGCCCGTACCCTGGGTGACTTGCGAATCGGTTCGGCGCGGCGCGGCACAGACGGCGCGATCCTGTCCGAAGGCGATGGCGGCGTGCTGCGCGTGACGCTGGATGAACGCCGCAACCCCGAATACGCCCGCTTCCTGTTCGGCAACCAGCTTTGGCATATGGATGGCACTTACGAGGAAGTGCCGCCTTTTGCGACGCTGTTGGCGCCTGTCCGCCTGTCCAAGCGCGGCGGTGACACGCTGTTCGCCAATACCGCCGCCGCTTTCGCCGATCTGCCGGAGGAGGAACAACGCGGGCTGGAGAAACTGCGCGTCGTCCACACCATGCAGGCCGCGCTATTCCCGGCCAAACGGGATTGCACGGTAGAGGAATTCGCCTTGTGGAGTTCCTATCCGCAGCGATCGCATCCGCTGGTTTGGCAACATCGTTCCGGTGTCCGCTCCTTGGTGCTGAGCACTTCGGGAGCCTATGTCGAAGGCATGGAGCCGGCGGAAAGCCACGATCTGCTCCAGCGGCTGATGATCCACGCGACGCAGGATCGCTACGTTTACCGGCACAAGTGGCAGCCGGGTGATCTCGCCATCTGGGACAATACCGCGACGATGCACCGGGTAGAGCCGTTCGACCGGGAAAGCGGCCGCGAACTGCACCGCTGCACGTTGAACGGCGAGGAACCGGTTACCGCCCCGGTCTGACGCGGGCGGCGCACGTTACGAAATTTGGGAGAAAAAACCATGCAAGTCGGCATTCATCTGGGCTTTCAGAACCTCCACGGTACACCGGATGGCGACTTCTTCCGCCGCGAAACCCAGCTTGCGATTGAGGCGGAGGCGATGGGCTTCGACTTCGCGGCGGCGGTGGAACACCACTTTACCGACTACGCCGCCTGTCCCGATCCGCTGCAATTGCTGACTTATGTGGCAGCGAAGACCAGCACGATCAAGCTGATGCCTGCCGCCGTGATCCTGCCCTGGAACGATCCGCTGCGCGTGGTGGAAAAGACCGCGATGCTGGACCACCTCAGCAACGGGCGCGTGATCCTGGGCATGGGGCGCGGCGCGGCGCGGCGCGAATTCACTGGCTTCCGGACCGACCTGGCGGATTCCCGGGACCGTTTCGACGAGGCGGCACCGATGATCCTGGCGGGCCTCGAAACCGGCTTTGTCGAAGGCCCCGGCCCGCACTTTCCGCAGCCCCGCGTGGAGGTACGCCCGCGTCCGGAAGGCTGGTCGAAGGATCGCTGCGTTATGGTTTCGATGTCGCGTTCCTCTGTGGAGGAAGCGGCGGAGCTCGGCCTGCGCACCTTGCGCTTTTCGCAGGGGGACTGGACCAAGGCCCTGCCGGAAATCGACTTCTACCGTGAGACTTTTGCGAGGCTCCACGGCAAGGCCGCACCGCCGTTTGTCATCAGCGATTTCGTGGTCTGCTTCGAGGACGAGCAGCAGGTGATCGATTATACCGACAAGTATTTTTCCGCTCAGTTCCAGCAAGTGGCCGAGCATTACGAATTCGGCGGCGAGCATTTCCGCTGCCTGCCATCCTATTCCACGTACGTCTACATGGGGGAGGCATCGGCTGCTGCGGGCGGGCCGGACAAGGCCTATAAGGACTACATCTCGGGCAACATGATAGGCACGCCCGACCAATTGGTGGAAAAGCATTTCGCGCGGGCGGAAATGGTCGGTGACTACTGGATCATCGCCAATTTCAGCTTTGGCGGGATGCCTTATGAGGACGTCTATCGCCAGATGCGGACCTTTGCCGAAAAGGTGATGCCGCGCCTGAAGGAAGGGGCAAGGGTGGCGGCCTAAGGCGATGCATCCGCGCTATCCCAACGTCTTCTCGCCGATCGCGCTGGGGCCGGTGGAAGTCCCCAACCGCTATTTTTTCGCGCCGCATGGCAGCGCGCTGAGCGCGGGGACCAAGCCGTCAGACGATCTGGTCGCCTATAGCGTGGAGCGCGTGCGGGACGGCGGTTGCGGGCTGGTGATCGTGGCGCTGGTTGCGCACGAACGCGGCCGCACCCGCCAGCCTTCGCCGCATCCGGACGAGAACGTGGCCGCCTTCGCCCGCATGGCCGATGCCGTGCATGCGGCAGGCGGGCGCATATTCGGGCAGATATTCTACTGGTGGGGCGGCGCAGGCTGGTGGCAGCCGTTGAGCCCGCCGGCGCCAGCGCTGGGCCCTTCGAACCGGCAATTCTCCTACGGGCGCCGGTCGTCGGTCACACGGGCTATGACCATGGGGGAGATCGCCGGGATGCACGAGGCTGTGCGGCACTCCGCCGCGAACCTGCGGGCGGCGGGCTTCGACGGCGTGATGCTGCATGGATCGCACGCTGGGCTGATCGAGCAGTTCCTCTCGCCCTACTACAACGCGCGAGAGGACGCTTACGGCGGCAGCTTCGACAACCGCCTGCGGTTCGCGGTGGAATCGCTGGAAGCCGCGCGCGACGGGGCGGGACCCGGCATGGCGGTGGGCATGCGTTTCAATTGCGACGAGGAAGTGCCGGGTGGCTACGGCATAGCCGAGGCGGCCCGCGCGGTTGCGGCGCTGACGGGCCGGGGGTTGTTGGACTACCTCGACCTCGATGTGGGCATGGAGCCGCAACAGTTCCATCATGGCATGCCGACCGGCTTTTCCGAGAAGTTCCCGTATCGCCGCGCAGTGGAGCAAGTGCGCAAGGCAGCTGGCAAAGTGCCTGTCCTCTCCGTGCTGGGCCGCATCACGCGCATGGCCGAGGCGGAAGAGGCCATCGCCGCGGGTGTGGTGGATATGGCGGGATCTGCCCGCCAGTTGATTGCGGAGCCGCAGTTCGTCCGTCTGGCCCGCGAGGGGCGTGAGGCGGAAGGGCGGACCTGCATCGCCTGCAACTGGTGTACGGCGGCGGGCGGAGACGGGGCGCAGGGCTGCACGATCAATCCCGCCAGCTATCGCGAACGGCTCTGGGGGATCGACAGCTTCACGCCCGCTGCCCAGCCATCGCGAGTGGTCGTGGTGGGCGCGGGGCCGGGCGGCATGGAGGCCGCCCGTGTCGCGGCAAGGCGCGGGCACCGTGTAACGCTTTTCGAAGCGCGCCATACCTTTGGCGGCGCTCTTGCGGATTGGGCGAAGCTGCCGGGCCGCGCGCATTATGGCGAAGCGGTACGGTGGTGGTCGGTCGAACTGGAAAGGCTGGGCGTCGATTGCCGCCTTGGCATTCGCGCCGATGCCGATCACATATTGGCGGAAGTTCCCGACGGGCTGATCGTCGCGACCGGTGCGCGGTATCGGCCGGGCGGACAGGGCATCGCCGATGAAATGCCGTTTCCAGGCCACGATCGCGCTTTCGTTCATACGCCGGAGGCCGTGCTGTCAGGGGAAGTGCGCCTTGGCGGGCATGTGCTGGTGGCAGATGGGGAGGGCTATCACACCGCCAGCGGGGTTGCGGAAATCGCGGCTGCGGACGGGGCGCGGGTCACGCTGGTCTCTGCCGAGATGACGCCGGTTTCTGCCCGGCTCAGCGATGCCTGGGAAGAGCGTTTCATCCTCGCGCGGCTGAAGCGGGCGGGCGTGTCGCTGGCAACCGGCACTTGGATCGAGCGCATAGAGGATAACGCCGTCGTGCTGCGCGATGTGCATACCGGCGAAACCCGCGTGGTGGCGGTCGATGCGGTGATCCTTGCCAGTTCACGCGCGCCGGTCGACGATCTTGCCCGTGCGCTGAAAGGCCGCGTGCGGCAGCTTTTCACGATAGGCGATGCGCTGGCACCCCGGATGTTGGCGGCTGCCAGTTACGAAGGGCAGATGTTCGCGCGACTGATCGGCGAGCCCGGGGCCCCCCACGATTCTGCCGCAGCGTGGTTCGCGGCCGATCCGCCGTGGGTCAATCCGCTGCCTGCAGACGTTCCCAGACCAGCCTCTTGATCTCACCAGTTGAAGCGTAGGCCTCCCTTGACTTCGACGGCGTCGAAATTGCCGTTGAAGGCGCGGTTATAGTCGCCGGATGCGAAAAACGTCAGCCTGGGCTTGAGCTGGATGGATCTGCCCTGGCCCACATCCCACCAGGTGGTGGACAGATCGGCGCGGAATGGAACGTCTCCATGGGCTGAACAAAACTCCGCTTCCGCATTGCCCAGGAACTCATGCCAGACGTTCGCGCGTATCCAGCCCTGGCCCCGGCTGCTGCTGGCCAGACGAAGACCGGCGCGGCCCACTAGGGAATCATGATCGCGGTAGTGCACACGGGCGGCGATATCGTCGAAACCGTCCAGGCTGAGTGTCTGGTAGATAAGGCGCGCCTGCAGTTCCAATCGCCAGCTGTCGCTGAAGCGGAAGGGATATCCACCTTCAAGTGAGGCGGCGAAACCGAACCCGTTGGTCTTGATTTCCGAGAGGAGCGTCGGCGTCATATGTAGCTTGTACCAGGTGCCTTGGATCACGCCGTCCAGCTAGGCGCCATTCGGTGCAAAATGGGTCCAATACGCGCCGAGCGACAGATTGTCTGACTTGATGCTCCCTGCCGGGATCGAGAAATTGAGCAGGTGATGATCGACGTCGGTGTCTGTGCTTCCCACCGCGCCCATGATGCCTGCGTGGTCACGGTTTCCGGTCCGGCCATCCGCCTGCTTTTCCTCATGCCAATATATGTCGAGCCCGAGTTGGGATGCGTAGTAATCCGAGTCGTACGACCGAGGTCCAGTACCAGGAATTACCGAGAGTGTGTGCAATCTAGCCCGCTCTAGAGCCGAAGGCGCAGTTCCGCCTCGGTGACTATTTCGATCCTGCCGCCCGCTTCGCGCAGTTCTTCGGCCTTGCGATACAGGGCTTCCGCCGTGACCCATCGCCCGAAAGGCTGGAGCGTACTGATCACTAGCATCGTCGTGGTCGCGCCGACCGAGGACACCACGCGCGCACCTGCGCCGGCCAGGAGTTGGGCCAGCGTGCCATCGCGGCCAGCGCCCAGGATCGCGATGCGCTGGCCCTTGAGCGGGCCTTGCTCGGCTGCCGGCGGAGCCTTGCCTTGCTTCCCGGGCTTGGCCATCCAGCCTTGCAGGTCGATTCCGGTCTCCTCCATGGCTTTGACGATCACCATGCCCGCCGCGCGCGCATCGCTGAGCGCGTCGTGGTGGCGGTGCCGGATCTTGAGATGGCGCGAAAGCACGTTCAGCCGATGACTAGAAAGCTGCGGCCAGGCCCGTTTGGCCACGCGCACGCTGTCAAGCCAAGTCGTTTCGATCGTCGCAAGGCCGCTCAGGCGGCAGGCAGCCGCCAGTGCTCCCTTGTCGAAAGCAGAATGGGCGACGGTGATGCGTCCGCAGAGATAGCCTGCGACGGCCGTATGAACATCGCTAAAGGTTGGCTTTCCGGCCACATGCTCGGGCGAAATGCCGTGAATGCGAATGTTGAAGGTGGAGAATTCGTCACACGGGTCGACGAGCGTTTCGTAGGCAAAAACCTCCTGTCCCTGCCTGAAGCCGACGATGCCGATCTGGCAGATGCTACTGACTCGCGAACAGGCGGTTTCGACGTCTACCACTACGAAATCCGGCTCTTCGCAGGGCATTAGGTCGGCGGACGAGGGAAGCGAATGCGAGGCCGGGAATTTCATGGCAACCGCCCTAGCAGCTTGGCCCGCGAAGGGCGAGATGGCTGCGCTATCCCACGCGCGCCACAGGAGAAGACGGCGCGAGGCATCGAAACCCCGCGCCGCGATTTCCCTTAGAATTTGACGCCGAAAGTGGCGCCGTATGTTGCCGGACCGGCCCAGACGCTGCCGATGCCTAGCGAGGCGTAGTTCACCGCCGAGCGATAGCGCTTGTCGGTCACGTTCTCACCGAAGATCGCGATCGAAAACTTATCGCTGGCATCGGTCCACTCCGCCCGCAGGCCGAGCAGGGCGTAATCGCTCTGCTTGAACTGCTCGGCGATGCCGAAATAGAACGAGGAAGTGTAGTAGAGATTGCCCGACAGGGTGAGCCGTCCGTTTGCAAGATCGAGGCCGTAGGACGCTGCCAGATTGGCGGTAAACTCAGGCGAACGCTGCATCTTGAAGCCGCTGGCATTGGTGGTCGTTTCCACCAACGAGCCGGGCCCAAGACCGCCGAGGTTTGTGGGCACGCAGGCGACCGGTGAAGTGCCGAAAACCAACGTAGGATCGCAGAATTGGTAGAACGGCGCGTTCGGGAAGTTCTTGTAGCGTGCATGGGTCCAGGCGGCGCCGGCGGAAACCGTGAAATCCGAAGTCACACGGGCGCTGACCTGTCCTTCGATACCGTAGATTTCGGAGCTTGCAGCATTGGTGATCCGCGCAGTGCCGGCCTGGAAGCTGGAAACCTGCAGGTTCTTGTAATCGTAGTAGAACCCTGAAAGCTCAGCGGAAATCCCGCCCTTTGCGTACTTGTAGCCCAGTTCGTAGGCGTTGATCGTTTCCGGCTTCACCGGGCGATACGAATATCCGCCGACGTTCAGCAGGCCAGCCTTGTAGCCTTGCGTGAAGGACGCATAGATGCTGGATTCGTCGTTGGGCTTGAAGCGCAGCACGACGCGCGGGGTAACGCGATCGTTGGTCAGCTTGGGCACGTCATAGCGCGTGTAGAGCGGCACGTTTGCCGGGAACGGCACCGGGTTGCCATTGGCATCTTCGTAAACCGCTGCGGTCAGCGCCTTGAGGAAGTAAGCATCGTCCACCCAGTCATGGCTGTAGCGGGCGCCTGCCGTCAGGAAGAGCTGCGGGGTGATTTCGTAAGTGGCGTCGGCGAAGACGGCGATCGACTGCGTCAGCGTGCCGGATTCACCGTTGCGAACGAACGGCGCGGTGCCCAGCTTGGCATCCGTGGGCCAAGTGTCGCGGTTGCGGAAGTAGTAGACGCCGGTGGTCCACTGCAGCGGCGAACCGGCCTTGGAATTGAGCAGCAGTTCCTGCGTGAAGGTCTTGCTGTTCGATCCGATACGGATCGTGAAAATCGGCAGCGCCGTTGCGTCCAGATCCTGCACGCTGGTCACTCGTTCGTCGCGGTACTGGGTGTAGGACGTGAGGTTGGCGAAGCCCAGATCGGCCTTGATCGTGCCCTGGATGATGTCCGAATTGCTTTGGGCGCCAATGCCGTCGCTGGGCTGAAGCGCGACCTGATTGGGCTTGGTCGCGTAATAGCCGGTGGGTGTATATTGGTAGATCCAGCGCGTTCCGTCCTCATCCACGAAGGCGTTGTGCATCAGCGCCGAGGGATCGTCGGTCTTCGAATGCATGTAGCGCAGCAGCACGCTGACGTCGGGCGAAACTTCCCATTTCAGGCCGGTGCGCACCGACCAGCGGTTGTATTTGCCCACATGATCGTTGTCGTCGATGATGTTCGTCTGGAAGCTGTCGCTGCGGCGGTAGAGCCCTTCGACATCGAAAGCGAGGCCCGGCGCGAGGCCGGAAGTGGCGTATCCCTGGACTTCCACCGTGTTGAAGCGGCCATAGGAAATCTTCATTTCGCCGCCCGGCGTCTCGCTGGGATCGGCGGTTGTGACCAGGATCGCGCCGCCGGTGGTGTTGCGGCCGAACAGCGTACCCTGCGGGCCTTTCAGCACCTGCACCGACTGGACTTTCATCAACTGAAAGTCCGTTGCCGCCGCGCTGGGGGAGAAGAAGCCATCCACATAAGTCGCGACGTTCGGGCCGCCGCCTGATGTCGTGATGGCGGTGCCGACGCCGCGGATAGTGGGCTGGGTATAGACGCCCGATTTGTCGAACCGCAGCGCGGGAACGACTTTGGAAAGGTCCGAAAGCTGCCGCACGCCGGCATCCGTCAACGCCTGGTCGGTGACCGAGGTGATCGTGATCGGCACATCCAACTGGCGTTCGGAACGACGCTGTGCAGTGACGTAGATCTCGCTCGTGCGGGTTGGTTCGGTCGCGTTCTGCGGTGCGCTTGCGCTGTCCGAAGCGGTGTTCGCAGCGCTATCTTGCGCGATGGCCGGCTGCGCGAGCAGTGCGATCGTCAATGCGACTGCCGATGGCGCACTTCGCCGGAAATTGTTCGACATCGTTTCCTCCCCTGTTTCCCTCGCCCGGCTTGTCGCCGGTGCTGAACATGAGTTTTGCACTACCCGGAGCGAGGGCAAAATTTCGCGACGGCCATATCGTCATGGCGCTTTTACCGATGCTTCCGCCTACCAATTTCGGGTATTAAATGTACCATATGGATTGTTAAATGTGTTGCCGCAGAGCGTTTGCGGCGATCCAGGCGCAATGGAGGTTTCCGATTTTGACGAAGGCGGCGGTTCAGGCGGGGGCCGAGGATACGAAGCGCGCGCGGGGACGGCCGCGCCTGGAAGATGCAGCGGCGATCGAGGAACGGCTTCTGGATGTCGCTCTCGCCGAGTTTCTGGCTCACGGATATGGCGGTGCATCGATGCGGCAAATCGTTCGGGCGGCGCAGATGTCCCGCACCACGCTCTATGCACGTTACCCGTCGAAAGAGGCGCTGTTTCGCGCGATCATGCAACGGCAGATCGAGCGGCTTTCAGCGTTCGCGGCGCTCTCCACCGCCAATGGCGTGCTGGGGTTGGAAGAAGGGCTGGAAAGTTACGCAGACCGCAGTCTTGCCATCAGCCTTGAAGGCGACGGCCTGATGGTCAATCGCCTGATCCATGCCGAAGCGCACCGCTTCCCCGAACTGGGCGCGGCAGCGGCAGAGCGCACCGAACTGGGCGTGGCGCAGATCGCGTGGTTCATCCGACAGCGCGCCGATACGGATGGCATTCCCTGTCGCGATCCCGTGGCCATCGCGCGCGGCTTCATCCTGATGCTGCGGGGCTGGTACGTGAATGTCATGCTGGATAATCGCCCGGTCGCCGAAGACGAGCGCCGCGCCTGGGCAAAGCAGGCCACCCATATCCTGATCGCCGGCCGCGCAGAATGGTGATTATGGCCATCGCCCCGGCGTTGCTGACCCAAATCACTTGACTCGAATGGCACTTAAAAGAACCATTCGGTCTTATAAATTGACGCTACCGCCAAAGCGCACCCGAACGACACCTAACAAGACATTGCGATGACTTTGCCGGCCCTACAGGGCCGGAAGAATGCTGGACGAAGGCGCCTGCAGGCGTCCGCCACGGGAGAGGAGAATAGCATGATCGAAAACCTTCCGCCCCGATGGGACATGGAAGCAGATCTGGTCGCCATCGGCTCTGGCGGGGGTGGTCTTGCCGCCGCGATCACCGCGCACGATCATGGTATCAGCGCGCTCGTGCTGGAGCGGGCCGATCAGGTCGGCGGGGTGACTGCGCTGTCGATGGGGGAGGTCTGGATCCCGGGCAACCACCTTGCGGCTGAGGCCGGCATCGCGGACTCGGCGGAAAGCGGCTTTCGTTACGTCCAAACCCTGTCGATGGGATACGGCAACGATGCGGCAATCCTGAACCAGTCGCTGCACGGTCCGGTCGCGCTGCGCTGGTTCGAGGAGCAGATCGGGCTGAAGATGGCCGTGATCCACAGCTGCCCCGATTACTACTTCCGCCACAACAACGATGCGATCAGCGAAGGGCGCTATCTGGAAGTCGTGCCGTTTCCAGCCGAGACGCTGGGCGAATGGCAATCCCGCACGCGGGTCTCTGCGCAAGTGCCTTATGCCTTCACGCACGAGGATATCTTCAAGGGCGGCGGCACTGCCAACATGGTCCAATGGGACTACGGCCTGATGGCAGAGCGTCTGGGCAAGGATGAGCGCTGCCTTGGCCCGGGCCTGGCCGCCTACTTCGTGAAGGGCGTGCTCGATCGCGGCATTCCGCTGGAAACCGGGGTTGAGGTGGTGGAACTGATCGGCGACGGGCACCGCGTGGTCGGCGTTCGCGCCCGGCGCGATGGGCAGGACCTTCTCATTCGCGCGCATCGCGGGGTGGTGATCGCGGTCAGCAGTTATGAACGCAATCCGGAACTGGCGAAGACGCTGTCCAACCAGATCGATCCCGTCTCCATGGTGATGCCGTCGGTCGATGGCGCGCATTTGCGCATGGCCGGGCAAGTGGGCGCACGGATCGCCCGCGTTCCCGATCCCACCAACCTGGGCATCCATATCCCGGGCGAGGAACTGGAGGACGGCGTGCCACTCTGGCGCGGATCGCTGCCGTTTCTGGGGCTGCCGCACACGATCGTCGTCAATCGCGCGGGCCAGCGCTTTGCCGACGAATCCTTCTATCGCGCGCTCTATTACGCGGTGGACGTGATCGATGGCGCCAGCCAGACGCATCCCAACTTCCCCTGCTGGGTGGTGTTCGACGCGCAGGCGCGGGCCAAATACCCATTCGGATCGGTTCCGCCGGGCGCCGATCTTCCCGAAGGGCTGGCCGTCAGCGCGGACACGCTGGAGGAACTGGCCCTCCGCATCGGCGTGGACCCCACCGGGCTTGCGGAAACCGTCACCCGCTTCAACCGCGATTGCGAAGGGGGCGAGGATACCCTGTTCGCGCGCGGCACTTACCCTTGGGCATCGGTGATGATCGGCGACATCCACCAGAAACCCAACGCCAACCTCGGTCCTTTGCGCGAGGGGCCCTATTACGCGGTGGAACTGAAACGCATGGGCGGGGGCGGGATCGCCGGCACCGGCCTTGTCGCCGACCATCACTGCCGCGCGGTCGACTGGAGCGGCGATGTGATTGACGGGCTCTACGTTGCCGGAAATTCGATGGTTCGGTTCGACAACGGCGCGGTGATGCAAAGCGGCATGACCAATGCGCGCGGGATGACCCACGGCTACCTTGCCGGGCGCCACGCCGCCGGAAATCCCAGCGACCTGTTCGAACGCGCCATTTCCGGCGAGGCCCCAGCCGAAGCGCAGCCCGCATGATCGAGACCGAGCAGAGCGTTGCGATCCTTCGCCCGATCGAACAGGTCTGGCGCCATGTCCGCGATATCGAGGGGTGGGCCAGCCTGATGCCCGGCCTCCAGTCTTGCGAGGTGCTGGATGCGGACCGCTCACGCTGGACGCTGAAAGTGGGCGCGGGCGGGCTGGTCCGCACGGTGAAAGTCATGGTCGAGGTGGACGAATGGGCGGGGCCCGCCCTTGTGCGGTTTCGTTATCTGTTGGACGGCGATCCGGTGGAAGGCGGCGGCACCTACCGCGCGCAGCCGCTTGCGAGCGGAGAGACCGAGGTGGCGCTGCATGTGCAAGTGATCGGCAGCGGACCGATGGCCCCGATGTGGGAGGCACTGGGAAAGCCGCTGCTGCCGCAATTCGCGCGCAGTTTCGCCGGACAACTCAAGGCGCGGATCGAAGCGGCGGACATCGCGCTTGGCGAGGAGGCGGGCCATTCCGAGCGTGTTCAACGTGGCGGCTTAGCGGGTTGGCTAATCGCTTTCTGGCAGCGACTGACCGGCAAATCGAAACGGATCATTGAGGGAGAGGCAGGATGACAGAGGACAACAAGGCCGTCGTGCTGCGCTTCATCGCGGCGATGGGCGCGGGCCAGGCGGCGGAGGCCGAAGCCTGCCTTGCGCCCGATGCCTTCACGATCGCCAAGGGCTACACCAAGTTTGCCGGTCGCCGCGATCGGGACGTGATGATCGGGACGATCGAGGCGTTCAACAGCATGGTCCCCACCGGCCTGCGCCCCACCATCAAGACCGTGACGGCCGAAGCGGACCGCGTGATCGTGGAATGGGAAGGTGATGCCGTAACCAGCGCCGGCACCGCCTATCGCAACCAATATTGCATGGTCTTTTTCCTGACGGACGGGCTTATCCGTCAGGTCAACGAATACTTCTGCACGATCCACGCGGATCAGGTGCTTTGGCCATTGGTGGAAGCGATGGGCGTTAGCTAGGGTCTTCCTCCCACAAGCTATCGTCGGCGACCCATTCCAACAGCGCTTCCGCCCGTGCCGCAAGCATGGGCGCAATTTCGCGTTCCTGTTGGCGTGACCCAAGGCTCATGTCGTCATGCTGCTGGCCGCGGGCCCACAGCTTGGCGGCCTCATCCCACTTGGTGGCAATGTCGCGCAGCCCTTGGCGAGGCGTGCCTTCTCCTTGGCAGGGCGCGTAATCCGTCGGCAAATCGCCGGACAAGGCCCACCATCCGATCAATCCGGGGCGGCTTTTACTTTCGACCGCCCATACGGCGGCGAGGGGGGCGAAATGCCACTCCGGCCAATCTCCGACGCGGGGGGATTTCAATCCTTCGTGGGAGAGATAGTCGATAACGACTTGCCGTTGGTCCTCACACCACGCTTCTACACTCAGATCATCATTCATCGTTGCCCCAAACCACCGGCTTACGGCTTCGTCAATCGCTCCTGCCATTCGAAGTGGCATTCGAAATGCTATTCGAACGGTCATCGGGTTTTGGAAAGCCGCCGAAAGCGATCGTTTGGCCGCTGCGATACTTGCCAGTCGCGCCCTTGAGCGGCAGCAGCGATGAAAATCCAGACGGAGCGCACGTTGACCGAGCCCAGCCATCCTTTGTCGTATCCCGCCTTCCGGCTGTTCTGGGTGGCACGGCTCTGCACGACGATGGCGCAGGGCGGCATGGTGGTGGTGCTGGGCTGGCAGGTCTATGAAGTCGCCAGGCTTACCCGCAGCATTAAGGAGGCCGCGTTCCAACTCGGCGTGGTGGGGCTGGTGCAGTTCATCCCGCTGTTCCTGCTGGTGCTGGTGACCGGATGGACGGCCGATCACGTGGACCGGCGGCAGATCGCGCGGATTTGCAGTGTGGTGCAGCTTGGCTGCGCGCTGCTGTTGGGGTGGTTGAACATGAGCCATGGCGTGACGCTGGGCGCATTGTTTGCAGTGGCGGCGCTGTTTGGCGTGGTGCGCGCGTTCTCGATGCCGGCGCTGGGCGCGCTGGCGCCGGATCTGGTGCCGGCTGAGGTGCTGCCCAAGGCCATCGCCACCAATTCCATCGCCAGCAGGCTGGGCGCCATCGTCGGCCCGGCGTCGGTCGGTTTTCTTTATGCGGCGGGGCCGGTGGTGCCCTATGCTTTCGCGTCCGCCATGTTCGCGCTGGCTTTGGTGTGCTTGATGGGGATCGGCCCGGTGCCGCTCACGCGGAAGAACCCCGGCGTCAATCCGTGGCGGCAGATGATTGAGGGCGTTGCTTATGTCCGCCACCATCCGCTGATCCTCGGCGCGATCTCGCTTGACCTGATGGCGGTGCTGCTGGGCGGGGCGACGGCGCTGCTGCCGGTTTTCGCGCATGACATTCTGGCCATCGGGCCGAGCGGCCTTGGCACTTTGCGCGCAGCGCCGGCATTGGGCGCGATGCTGGCGGCGTTTTGGTTCTCCTGGAAGCCGCTCGATCGCGGTGTCGGCGTGAAGATGTTGGCGGCAGTGGCGGTCTATGGCGTGGCGATCCTGGTTTTCGGCCTCTCCCGCTGGTTGCCGCTTTCCTTGCTGTGCCTGACGGTTTCGGGGGCAGCTGACATGTTCTCCGTCTACGTGCGCCAGTCGCTGATCCAGCTTTCCACCCCGCAGGACATGCGCGGGCGGGTGGGGGCGGTGTCATCGCTGTTCATCTCCGCCTCGAACGAGTTGGGGGAGGCGGAATCGGGTTTCGTCGCGGCGCTGATCGGGCCGGTGGCGACGGTGATCGCGGGCGGGGCGGGGGCCATCGCGGTGACGCTGGTTTGGTCGCGCCTGTTTCCGGCGCTGCGCCGGGCCCACACGTTCGATATCCGGCCGTTCGAGCGGACCCGGAGAACCCCTTAGTTTCAGGGTTTGAGCCGTTTTGCAGGCCGGGGATAAAATATATTTTTCGAGTCTGGGGAATACGCGATCCTACTATATTTACGATTGTAACACCGTTACTTAGCTAGGCTCTATCATCCGGGGGGATTGGCAGAGCCATGCAATTGCAAATGCACGGGAATCATATGGCGGAGCGGTTTAGGCCGAATAGCCCCCCGCGCTTACGAGCGCGGGATCTTTTGCCGGCGTTTTTAATGATGGGCCTTCTCGTTGGGGGGCTGCTCGTCGCCTCGCTGGCCGGGGCAGGTTCGGGCGAGGGCTATCTGGTCGTGACCCCGCCCGGTTGGACCATGGCGCAGACCACCAGCGTCGTGCGGGCTTCCGGTGGGCGGTTGGTGCGGCCCGGCGGGTTTTCCAACGTGGTGATCGCCGCATCTGCCGATCCGCAATTCGACCATAGCCTGAAAGCCGCCGGCGCGCTTCTTGCCCGCCGTGTTCCCGGCCCGCTGGGCTGCGTAGCGCCGCGCCAAGGGGGCAAGGCACGATGAACGATGAAATCCAAACCGTTCGCATTAGGTTCGGCCGTTTTCTGGTCGTCCTGTTCTGGTTGCACGTACCCCTGCATGCGTTGGTTGCGCTGATCCAGGGGGAATCGCCACTTTACGCCGCGCTGGCCGGAACGGTACTGGCAGCGTCTTACCATCTGATGTGGGCGCTTCACGGGCCGGCACCCGCCACGCGTTACTTGTCCGCCGTCGCGCTGATGGGGGAGGCGGCGATCCTGCTGTTCCTGCTGCGGGGCCATCCCTGGCAGATGGACATGCATATGTACTTCTTCGCGATGCTGGCGCTCACCATCGCCTGGCTGGACCGGGAAGCGATCCTCGTCGCCGCGCTGGCGGTTGCGCTGCATCACCTGGTGCTGCTTTACGTCCTGCCTTACGCCGTGTTTTCCGAGGCGGGAACCGTGGAGCGCGTGCTGCTTCACGCCGGCATCGTGGCGTTCCAGACGGCGGTGCTGGTGTGGCTGAACGGTATGTTGACCGCCAGCTTCCACCGCATCGGCCGGATGAGCGACGAGATCCTGCTGAAAAACGCGGCGCTGGAAGAACGCACGCATGAGGCGGAGGAAGCGACGCGGGTGAAGAGCATGTTCCTTGCGAACATGAGCCACGAAATCCGCACGCCGATGAATGCCATCCTCGGCTACGGCCATCTGATCAGCCATACCATCCTTGACGATCGCCAGCGCGACTATGTGGAGAAGATCAAGGGCGCCGGCTCTTCGCTGCTGCGCCTGATCAACGACATCCTCGACTTTTCGAAGAACGAGGCGGGCAAGCTGGTGCTGGAAATGCACGATTTCGACCTTCGCGCGACGATCGCCGATCAGGTCCAGCTGGTGTCCTTCGATGCCCAGGCGAAGGGCGTACGCGTCTACACGCATATCGGGCCGGACGTGCCGGCGGCGGTCTGCGGCGATCCATTGCGGCTTGCCCAAGTGGCGATCAACCTGCTGAGCAACGCGGTCAAGTTCTCCGCCGGCGGGCGGGTGGAAATCGGGCTGGACGTCATTGAAAAGCGGGGCGCGCCGGATGACGAACGGGTCGTGCTGGAACTGGTGGTTGCCGACGATGGCATCGGCATGACCGAGCAGCAGCAGGCGGCACTCTACAAGCCGTTCTCCCAAGCCGACAATTCCACCACGCGGCGGTTCGGGGGAACCGGGCTGGGGTTGGCGATCTGCAAGCAGATCCTGGAGCAGATGGGCGGATCCATCTCGGTGCAGAGTGCACCGGGCAAGGGCAGTACGTTCACGTGCCGCTTCGAAGTGGCGGAAGCCGGCGCCGTTCCCGCAAGCCGCGCCGTCTCGTTCGAGCAGCTCCGTTCGCTGCGGGTGCTGGCAACGGACGACAACGCCGCATCGCGTGAGATCGTGCAGGGCATTTTCGGCCACTGGGGCATGCGCATCGATCTTGCCGCATCGGGTGAGGAGGCACTGGCGGCCTGCGCCGATGCCAGCGCGCGCAATGTGCCGTTCGATCTTGTGCTGATCGACTGGAAGATGCCCGGCATGGATGGCATCGAACTGGCCCGAGTGCTTCAGAAGCGGGCCGGCGATGGTCCGATGCCGGTAACGCTGATCCTCACCGCCTATAGTGTGGATGAGGCGCTGGTGGAGGCGCAGGGCATCCCGATCTCCGCCGTGCTGGCCAAGCCGATCGATCCGCAAGCGCTGCTGGACACCATCACCACGCTCTTCAATCCCAAGGAAGCGACGATAGACGCGCCCAAGCGTGTGGAAACGCGCAAGGGCCTGGTTGAGCCGCACTTGCGCGGCCAGCGCGTGCTGCTGGTGGAGGACAACGAGATCAATCTTGAGATCGCGACCGAACTGCTGACGCAGGCCGGGCTGGTGGTCGATCCTGCCGTCAATGGCCGTATCGCCTGCGATCTGGTGGCCCGGCGCGGGGATACCTATGCGGCCGTGCTGATGGATGTGCAGATGCCGGAGATGGATGGGCTGGAAGCCACCCGCCGCATTCGCGAGACGCGTCCGCAGGGCACTCTGCCGATCCTGGCGATGACCGCACACGCGTTCGAGGAAGAGAAGTACAAGTGCTTCGAAGCCGGAATGGACGATCACATCGCCAAGCCGGTCTCGCCCGCGGCGCTGGTGGCGCTGCTGGATCGTTGGCTGAAACCGGTTGTGCCGGAAGGTCAGCGGCCAGCACTTGGAAACGGCGTGGCGGCATCCGATCCGATACCGCTGCTTCCCGCCGAACTGCCGCCGTTCGACCTTATCGTCGCGCTGGAAAGGGTGGGCGGCAAGGCTGCACTGCTGCGCCGTCTGATCGCCAGCTTTGGCAAGGACTATGCCGACGTTGCGATTGCAATGCGCGATGCGCTGGCGCGGGGTGAGCCTGACGAAGCGCGGCGGCGTGCCCACGGGCTGCGCAGTGCTTCCGGCTCGCTTGGCCTCCATGAAGTGCAATCGCGTGCTACCGAAGTGGAGCGGTTGTTGCTTTCGGGCGAGCGGGACGCGGCTGAACTAGAAATCGCCGCACTCGACGTGGCGCTGCAAGCGGCGGTGATCGCAGCCCGGTCCATGGACGGCCAAGTGGCCTCTGCGGGTGCCGCCCACGCCGCAGGTCCTGCCGATCCGGAGCGGGCCGCGCAGGCCCTTGCCGAACTGCGCGGATTGCTGCTGCGGCGAAGCCTGCGGGCGCGGGAAGCCTATGACAAGTTCGCCAGTGCGTCCGGCGTCCCCCTGGCAGAACGGAACCAGCACCCGCTTTGCACGGCCGTGCTTCGGCTCGATTACGCTGCCGCATTGGATATCGTCGACCGGATCGACGGCCGATTTGAAACCGATCCGCACGGCGATAGCGTCGATGTGGAAGCACCTGTCGCGAACCTCGTCGCGCAAAGGAACCCATCGTGAGCAAGGCGACGATCCTGATTGTCGATGACGATCTGGCCAATATCGAAATCATGAATGCGGTGCTGGAAGACGAATACGACGTCTGCTTCGCCAGTTCGGGTGAGGATGCGCTGGAAGTGGCCCGCGCGGTGCAGCCCGACCTGGTGTTGCTGGACGTTGTGATGCCGGGGATCGACGGGTTCGAAGCGTGCCGCAAGCTCAAGACCGATCCGCTGCTGGCGGATGTGCCGGTGATCTTCACCACCGGCCTTGGCGATGCGGATGCGGAGATGCGCGGGCTTTCGCTGGGTGCGATCGACTACATCACCAAACCGGTTCAGCCGGCACTATTGCGCGCAAGAGTGGCCAATCATGTCGAACTGAAGCGCATGCGCGATCGGTTGGCGCAGATGGCGGTGACCGACGCGCTGACCGGGCTCAGCAATCGCCGCCATCTTGAAATCGACCCTGCCGCGGATTGCGGGCGCCTTGCCCGCACGGGCGAGTGGCTGTCGGTCATCATGATCGACATCGATTTCTTCAAGCAGTTCAACGATACTTACGGCCATCAGGCCGGTGATCGGTGCATCATGATGATCGCATCGGCGCTCACCCGCGCGATCCGCCGCATGAGCGGCAAGGCCGCGCGGTACGGCGGGGAGGAGTTCCTTTGCGCATTGCCGGGGGTGGATCCGCAATCGGCCGGCGAAGTGGCGTTGGAGATCAAGCGCCAGGTCGATGCCCTGAACATTCCCCACAAGACATCGCGGATCGGACCGCAAGTCACCGTCAGCATCGGCGTTGCTTGCGCGCGGTGTGTGGATGGCATGGCGCCGGATAACTGGATCGCAGAAGCCGATGCGCAACTCTACAAGAGCAAGTCCTACGGACGCGATCGGGTTACGCTGGATTGTTTCGAAGGCGCTGTCTCTCACTGAGGCGCGCCTTATCGTCCAGCCCGGCGTCAGATCTCGTATTCAAGCAACCACGGGTGCACCGAGGCTGGGTGATCCGGCGCAGGGTAGACTGGTCGGGCATCCTGCTGCCGGGAATCTTGGGATTGCCGGCGGATCATTTCGCCATGGAGTTTCCGGATCATATTGCTGCCGGTGCGGGTCATCAGACCGGGCACGAAGCCATGCAGCATCGTTCCCAATCCGGCCAAAACCATCTGCACGCCGAAGCGATTGGCCACGTACCAGTGCTCACCATAGGTTTCGTGCACGGTGCGCGGATGGTCCAGGAAAAGCTTCCTGAGCATGACTGCTTCCTTTCCGAAATCCGGTTTGTCACCCGGTTCGATCGGCGGATTGCCAGTACCGGCGGCGGCGCGGGTTGCGGAAAGCCCGCACCGCCGTCGGCATAGCGTGGTCGGCTTCGATAGCCGACGCAGTTAGGTAATGGTCAGCGTCTAGCGCCGACGTAGTTTAGCCGATCGTTCAGGCGGTCGGCGGATAGGGGTGCAGGCCAAATACCCACTTGGCGCGCAGTTCTTGGGCGCGATCTGCCAACAGGACGCGGGCGTCATGCCCGGCCATTCCGGCCTGGTGCGCTGCATCGATCGCGCGGTTGAGTGCGGCCTTCATGTCGGCGAAGACCGCAAGGGCCACGCCATGGAGAGAGACCGCCCAGTTATCGCCCTGCTGCGAGACGTGATAGTCGTTCTGTGCCATGTGCCGTTTCTCCTGTTCGCATCAGCGCCGATCCGATGGCGGAAACTTGCATTCCCTTGCCATAGTGCCGGAAAGCCTTGGCTTTTGCCGGCGCCGATAGGGTTTCGTAGTCTCGACATGGTGCTGCCGTTGTCGACTTGCACGTCTGGTTCGTTGGAGCTTGGGACTTCCCTGCTCCACATTGTCAACCATACTGGTGGACAATGTGCTGTCAATACGATTCGCGGGCTCTGCCGGGTGCCTTCTTGCCGCTTGTCGCGCGTCGTGAACCGGTCATCGGCACGGCGTTTGCGGTCTTCGACGGAAGGAGGTGCCCGTTACCAGCTCCCCGCGAGCCGGTCCCACCGAATATAGGGCAAGATCGATGCGTGGTCATCGGTCCAGGGCTGCGCCGAACCCTCGTGCGGCACGGTCCATGGCATGTCCGGGCGGGCGCGGGCCATCCGGTCCAGCGTGGCGGCATCCTGCGACACCGCGATCCAGCGTGACGGCGTGTAGCGCTCCGTATCGGCCGGGATGTCGAGACGGGACAGCACCGCCAACCCTTCGGCGCGGGCATTGGCGGCAACCACAGGCGCAAGGTCGATATAGCGGTTGGAAATGTGAAGCAGCATCAGGCCGTGCGGCCCCAGCGCCTTGAGGTAGACGCGCAAGGCTTCGCGCGTCAGCAGATGCATCGGGATCGCGTCTGAGGAGAAGGCGTCGATCACCAGCACGTCGAACGCATTTGCGGGTAGCTTGCCAAGTTCAAGCCGCGCATCGCCGATCACGACCCGCGCGCCGGGCGTACAGTCCCGCAGGTATGTGAAGCGGCCGGATGTGGAGAAGCGCAGGATGACGGGATCGATTTCGAAGAACGTCCAGTGCTGGCCGGGGTGCGACTGGCAGGCGAGCGATCCGGTGCCGAGGCCGACGACGCCCACCCGCGCTTGCGGCCCGATTACTGCTGGCGTGGCCGCAAGGGCCAGCGAAACGCCGGAACCGGGCCCGTAATAGGTCAAGGCGTCATGCGCGTGCGTGGGGTCGAGCGATTGCTCGCCGTGCAGCGTGGTGCCGTGCGCCAGTGTGCGCATTCGTTCGGCCGGGCGATCATGCACGGTATAGATGCCGAAGTAGCTGCGGGTGCGTTCGCCGTTCAGGCTGGCGCGGATGGTCCAGATGCCGCCTTGCGCGACCATTGCCACCGCCAGCACAGCCACGAACGCCCAGCGCCATGCCATGACCATGATCCCGGTGCCGACAAGGAATACCGTCAGCACCAGGGCGATCAGTTCACCCTCAGGACGAAGGGCGTATTGGTCAAGCTGCCATGCGAGCAGGCCCGCGAACGCGAGCAGCAGGGCCAATGCGATCCTCACCGCGCCACGATCGGTTCCCTCGTTCTCGCTCCAGCGTAGCAGCGGGGTGAGCGGCATCAGCAGCGCGCCCGCCAGCGTCAGCAGCGGATGTTCCCACGCCCAGTCGAACAGCAGCGGCGCGGCGAGGGCGGTGAAGACGCCGCCCAGCGCTCCGCCCGCAGACAGCACAAGGTAGAACCGCGTCAGTTGGGCCGGGCCGGGGCGCATGTCGTAGAGGCGGGCATGAAGCGCCGTCGCCACGTAGAACAGCAGCAGGCACGTCGCGCCGGCCATCCACAACCCGCCCGATCCGTTGGAAACCATCGCGTAGCTGCCCGCGAACAGCACCACGACCGGCGCGAGGCGACTTACCAGCAGGGCACCGCCTCGCCGGTCTGCAAAGGCGATCACGAAGCTGAGCAAATAGAGGCCGAGCGGGATCACCCAGAGCAGCGGCATCGCGAAGATGTCGGTCGTAAGGTGCGTGGTGGTCGAGAGCATCAGGCCGGAGGGTACGGCCGAAAGCGCCAGCCAGTGGGCTATGGTACGCCAACCTATCGGGGCAGCCGCAGGGCTCCGTTCATGCATCGGTGTCTGCACGGAAAGCGTGCGGCGACTGGCAGCGGCCAGCGCCACTAGCACGACCAGGATGACGAACCCCGCCGACCAGACGAGGCTTTGCCGGCGCAGGCTGAGCAACGGCTCCGCAACGAGGGGGTAGGCCAGCAATCCGGCAAAGCTACCGAGGTTCGATGCGGCATAAAGTGCCCACGGCGCCCCGGCCTGCGGATCGGCGGCGAACCAGCGCTGCATGAGCGGGGCCTGCGCGGAAACGGCGAAGAACACCGGGCCGATGGACAGGCCCAGCAGCAGCGGCACCCACAGTTCCTCGGGCAAACCGGCGATCCGCGTCATGCCGGCAAGGCCCACCGGCAGCGTCAGGCCGGCCAGCGCCAGCAGCGCGATGTGGATCATCGCCTGTTGCTGCAAGGAGAACCGGCCCAGCCAGTCAGCATAGGCATAACCGGCCAGCAGCAGCGCCTGATAGACCAGCATGGCGCTGTTCCACACATTGGGCGCGCCGCCCAGTCGAGGCAGCGCCATGCGGGCGATCATCGGCTGAATGAGAAACAGCAGAAAACTGCCGAGCAGGATCGTCGCGACGAACAGGCCCCGTGCCGGGCCTTTCGATGCGGGATTGTGTGCGCGGGTGGTGGTGCTGTCGGCGGGGGCCATCGGCGCGGTCTATCGCATTGTCGCGAGGCGATAAAGCCACCGACTGCCGGGGCGATCCGGGGGCGGGTTCAACGGTCTGGCGGGGTCGGTTTCCAACATGCCGCCAAGCCGGTCAGCGCGCTTTCAACCCATTGCGCCAGCGGCGTTCCGACATTCGTTCTCAAGACAAGCCGACCACCGCCGAACGGCGGAGCACTGTCCGCATCGAGGCGGTAGGTCACGCCGTCCATCGTGATGGCAATGTCGTTATTGCCATCCAGCCCCGGGAGATGCGGGTGAGGGGCCTCCAACCGCGCAAGGTTTTCGAGCAGCGGGCGCGCAGCTGGGCAGGAGCGCGTATCTGTCCAGGCGGTTTCGACGATCTTTCCGCCATCGGGCGTCACCGTCTTGCGGAACCAGTATTGGCTTGCTCCTGCCATGTCCGGCAGGAATCCGACCTCTACCTGCGTGGTGACGCGTCGCAACTCAGGATGGGCGGAAAACGTCAGCATCGGATGCCAGACTTGCGCGGCGGATTGCAAAATCATCGCTGCCAGAAGCGGTGTCACGTTTCCTCCCCCTTAATGCCATGGCGCAAGCTAAGTGGGCGCCATGGCACCACGTTAACGCCTTGAAGTATTCGCTGGCAGTAGTGTGGTATCTATATCACTCAGGCGTGAAATAGCGATAATGTATTCATTTTCGTCAAAGTGACATGGGAATGTCATCGGATTGCCGCCGAACAGGAGGACCACCCCGCACGGTTCCAGGGTGGAGTTCTTTCCCAATGAAGACAGTCCAGACCTCTCGCCTGCTTGCAGCAGGTGTTTCGCTTCTTGCCTTCACTATCGCCGCACCTGTATTCGCGGCCGATGATACTGCAGCCGGTACGGCGGCGGCCGATCCTGCGGGCGATGCCGCTGCAACGGGTGCCGATGGATCCGGCGGTGAGATCGTCGTCCTCGGCTTCGGCGAAACCCGCCAGACGCAAACGGTCAGCGCCGAGGATATCGCTCTGCTGACCCCCGGCACGTCGCCGCTGAAGGCGATTTCCAAGCTGCCGGGCGTAAACTTCCAGTCTGCCGACGCTTTCGGTAGCTACGAATGGTCCACGCGCATTTCTCTGCGCGGGTTCAACCAGAACCAGCTTGGCTTTACGCTGGACGGCGTGCCGCTGGGCGACATGAGCTATGGCAACTATAACGGCCTTCACATCAGCCGCGCCATCATCTCCGAGGATCTTGGCACCGTAACCGTCAGCCAGGGCGCCGGCGCGCTGGGCACGGCATCGACGTCGAACCTGGGTGGCACGCTGCTGTTCACCTCTCGTGATCCGGGCCACAAAATGGATATCGCCGCCAGCGGGACGTATGGCAGCGAGGATACCGTGCGCGCCTTCGTGCGCGTGGATAGCGGCGATTTCGGCCCGTTCCGCGCCTCCGTCTCTTACGCGCACATGGATGCCGGCAAGTGGAAGGGCGATGGCGCCCAGAAGCAGGATCAAGTCAACGCCAAGCTGGTGGGTGATCTGGGCGTCGGCCGCCTGACCGCCTGGGTGGACTATTCCGACCGTCGCGAGAACGACTATCAGGACATGTCGAAGGCGATGATCGACCGCCTCGGCTACAATTGGGACAACTTCGCACCGGACTGGAATGCGGCCTATCGGGCAGCCGCCGTCTACCAGAACCAGCAGGTCGCGGCCGGTGGAACGCTGCCCTATCCGACGTACGGCACCACCTTCACACAGCCGGTCGAGACGGTGGACGATGCCTACTACAACGCCGCCGGCCTGCGCCGCGACTGGCTTGGCAGCGTGAAGTTCGAAACGCCGCTGGACCGCCCGCTGCGCTTCTCGCTCCAGACTTATTATCACAACAACCACGGGCAGGGTCTTTGGTGGACGCCTTACGTTCCCAGCCCGACCGGCGCGCCGCTTTCGGTCCGCACAACAGAGTACGACATCAACCGTACTGGTGCGATCGCGACGATGAACTGGGACGTCAGCTTCAACAAGTTGGAGCTGGGCGCCTGGTATGAAAGCAACGATTTCCGCCAGGCCCGCCGCTTCTACTCGCTGGACAACACTTTGGCCGGCAGTTCGCGGGATTCGCTGGAATTCCAGACCAATCCATTCTTCACGCAGTGGGATTACAAGTTCCAGACCAACACCTTCGTCTACCACGTGTCCGACACCGTCGACATCGGCGATGCGCTGACGATCAGCGGTGGTTGGAAGGGCATCGATGTCGTCAACAAGGCGAACCCGATCGTCCAGTCGACCTATCCGGCCGGTCGGATCAAGGCCAACGACATGTTCCTGCCGCAGATCGGCGCGGTTTACCGGGTGACCGGCAACGCGGAACTCTTCGCCAGCTATACTGAGAACATGCGTGCCTTCGTTTCGGCGGTCACCTCCGGTCCGTTCTCCACCACGCAAGTGGGTTTCGACTCCATCCGTGACAATCTCAAGCCCGAGACGTCGCAGACCTTCGAAGGTGGTGCACGCTTCCGTTCGGGACCGTTCCAGGGATCGCTCGCCGGCTATTACGTCAATTTCGACAATCGCCTGCTGGCGATCACCTCCGGACCCGGCATCCAGGGCAACCCGAGCGTGCTGGCCAATGTTGGCTCGGTCCATACATACGGTTTTGAAGCTGCCGCGACCGTGCGCCTGCCTGCCGGCTTCAGCGCCACGGGCTCCTACGCCTACAACGTTTCCAAATATCAGGACGACGTGGTGGACGGACTGGGCAACGCGGTCGATACCGACGGCAAGACCGTGCCGGACAGCCCGCGCCACATCGCCTCTGCCGAACTGGCCTATACCGGCGACATCCTGTTCGGCCGGATCGGCGGCAACTACATGTCGAAGCGCTACTACAGCTATACCAACGACGTGTCTGTCGGCGGCCGCTTCCTGCTGGACGCCTCGCTGGGCGCCAAGGTGCCGGAAGGCCACGGTTATCTCTCGGGCGTGGCGCTGGAGGTTTCGGTCACCAACCTGACCGACAAGAAGTACGTCTCCACCGTGGGCTCGAACGGTTTCACCAACACCGGGGACTCGCAGACCCTGCTCACCGGCGCACCGCGCCAGTGGTTCGTGACCCTGCGCCGCGGCTTCTAAGGCCAGCGATCAGAAAAGGCCCGTCGCTCCGGCGGCGGGCCTTTTCGTGTCTGTCAGGGCAGGCGCAATTCGGTTTCCAGGAAATCGAGGAAGGCGCGGATGCGCGAGGCCAGTCGCTGATGGCCGACGAAGAGGGCGTGAATATCCTCATGATCGCCCGGATTGTAATCGCTCAGCACTTCCACCAACCGGCCCGCAGCCAGATCGGCAGCGACGTGAAAGCGGCCGAGGCGAGCAATCCCGCCGCCAGCAACCGCCATCAGGCGCACCACTTCGCCCGAATTGCCGTGGAATGCCCCCTCGACCGGCCGCTGGACCAGCGCACCATCGATGCGGAATGGCCAGGTATCGAGCGAGCGGCGGAAGCTGAATTGCAGGCAGGAATGGCCTACAAGCGCGCGGGGATGATCCGGTACGCCGAGCGTCGCAAGATAGTCGGGGCTGGCGACAAGGACCATGGCGCTGCGGCCCAGCTTCTTCGCCTTCAGCCCGGTATCGCGCAACGGGCCGATGCGAATGGCAACGTCCGCGCGGGCCTCCACCAGATCGACCAGTTCGTCGGAGAGCGAGAGATTGACCTGAACCGAAGGGTGCCGCGCCATGAACCGGGGCAATATCGGCAACAGGCATTGCGTGCCGAATGGCACCGAACTGTTGATCCGCAAAGGCCCGCGCGGGGCATCGGAGGGTCCGGCAAAGCCGCGCTCCACTTCGTCCACTTCGGCGATCAGCCCGGCCACGCGCTGGCGGTAGATTTCACCTTCCGCCGTCAGGGACAGTGCGCGGGTGGTGCGCGCAATCAGCTGAACGCCAAGCCGCGCTTCCAGACGGGCAAGCGCGCGGCTGACGGCGGAGGGCGTGATGCGCAGCGCCCGTGCGGCGCCGGCCAGACTGCCGGTTTGCGCCACAGAAAGGAATATCTGCATTTCGCCGAAGCGGTTGTCCATCGCGGTACTCGTGATTCAAATGCAATTCTGAGATGCCTCACTCCGCTCTAATCATCAATTGCCGATCCGCCTATCTTCCGATCTCCTCCCTCCCAAACCTCAATTCATTCTAAGGAATTCCCGCATGGATCTGAAATTGAACGGCAAGACCGCACTCGTCACCGGATCGACCGCCGGAATCGGTCTTGCCATTGCCGAGCGACTGGCCGCCGAAGGCGTCGATGTCGTCATTTCCGGCCGCAATCAGGAGAAGCTGGATGCGGCCGCCGCGCAGGTTGGTGCAGCAAGCGCCAACGGCGGCAGAGTGCGCGCCGTGCTGGCCGATCCGGCGACGGCGGAAGGCGCGGAAACGCTGATCGCCGCGGTTCCAGAGGTCGACATCCTGGTCAACAACCTCGGCATCTATGAAGCCAAGCCCTTCACCAAGATCACCGATGCCGACTGGCACCACTTCTTCGAGGTCAACGTGGTCAGCGGCGCACGCCTTGCCCGTCACTATTTCCCGAAGATGCTGGAGAAGAACTGGGGCCGCGTGATCTTCATCGCCAGCGAAAGCGCACTCGTGATCCCGGGTGAGATGATCCACTACGGCATGACCAAGACCGCACAGTTGGCCATCTCTCGCGGCCTTGCCGAACAGACGCGCGGCACCGGCGTCACGGTCAATTCGGTCATGCCCGGGCCCACGCGTTCGGAAGGGATCGTGGAGTTCATCCGTTCCGTGGTGGACAACAAGGACGCCCCCGAGGCCGAGCGTGAGGCGGAATTCTTCGCCAAGATGCGCCCGCTTTCGCTGATCCGCCGCCTGATCGAGGCCGACGAAATCGCCGCGCAAGTGGCGCTGCTGGCCAGCCCGCTGGGCGCGATCACCAATGGCGCGGCAATCCGCGTCGAAGGCGGGATCGTTCCTACGATTGCCTGAACTGGGACCTGAAACCGCATGCTCCGGCGCGCCCGATCGCGCGCCAGAGCATCGGCTTATGCCGCAGCCTCAGCTATGCCATCGAGCTGGGCCTTGACCGTTTCCGGCAGTTCCAGTTCCGCAGCCGCCAGATTTTCGGCCAGATGGGCAAGGCTGGATGTGCCGGGGATCAGCAGCAGATTTGGCGAACGCGCCAGTAGCCACGCCAGTGCCACTTGCATCGGCGTGGCGCCAAGCCCGGCAGCGATGTCCCCAAGCGCGTCCGACTGGATCGGCGTGAACCCGCCCAGCGGGAAGAACGGCACATAGGCGATGCCGTCCCGCGCCAGACTATCCACCAGCGCATCGTCGTGCCGGTGGACGAGGTTGTACTGGTTCTGCACCGTCACCACCGGCGCGATCTTGCGCGCCGCATCGATCTGCCCGGCAGTCACATTGCTGAGGCCGAGGTGACGGATCAGCCCCTGCTCACGGAGCTTCGCGAGTGCCGAGAACTGCTCCTCCAGCGGGCCGTCCGCCGGGGCATGGACATCGCCCATCAGTCGAAGGTTCACGACGTCGAGCCGTTCCAGCCCCAGATTGCGCAAGTTGTCGTGCACCGCCTGCGTCAGTTCGGCGGGGCTCTGCGCAGGCAGCCAGGAGGCATCGGCGCCGCGCACCGCGCCCACCTTGGTCACGATGACGAGGTCTTCGCGGTAGGGATGCAAGGCCTCCCGGATGATCTGGTTGGTGACGTGGGGGCCGTAGAAATCGCTGGTGTCGATATGATTGACGCCGGCCTCCACCGCCGCGCGGAGGACGGCAAGGGCGGCATCCCGGTCTTTCGGCGGCCCGAACACGCCGGGCCCGGCCAGTTGCATGGCGCCATAGCCCATGCGGTTGATGACGAGGTCTCCCATCCGGAAGGTGCCGGCGGCGGCAAGGTCGTTCATGTGCCATCTCCTGAAGGAACGATCGGGATATGGACTTCCCGGCAGCGATCGATAAGCCGGGTCATTCGGCACAGCCTGTACGGAAAATTGTACAATGCCCATGGAACTGGACGACCTCTCAGCCTTCGTCGCGGTCGTGCGCGCGGGCGGGTTTCGGGAGTCGGCGCGGATATCGGGCCTCTCTGCGTCCGGGCTGAGTGAGGCGCTCCGCCGGCTTGAGGCGCGGCTTGGCGTGCGCCTGCTCCATCGCAGCACGCGCAGCGTCTCTCCCACCGAGGCAGGGAGCCAGCTTTTCGAGCGACTTTCGCCCGCATTTGCGGAAATCGGCGCGGCGCTGGACGCGGTGCAGGCGCAGACCGACGAACCCGCCGGAACTTTGCGGCTGAACGTGCCGGCCAACGTCGCGCGGACCGTGCTTCCGGCCATCGTGCCGGACTTCCTCAAGGCCTATCCGCATATCCGGATGGAAGTCACCGTGGAGGACAGCTTCGTCGATATCCTCGCTTCCGGCGCCGATGCCGGCATCCGTTATGAGGAACGTTTGGAGCAGGACATGATAGCCGTGCCCATCGGCCCGCGCACGCAGCGGATCGTCACGGCGGCGGCGCCGGCGTACCTCGCGGCACACGGCAGGCCCGGGCACCCGCAGGACTTGCTCGATCACGCCTGCCTGCGCCTGCGCTTCTCGGGCGGCGCCTTGGCCGTGTGGGAGTTCGAGAAGGATGGCGATGTCGTGTTGGTCGATCCGCAGGGCCCGCTACTGATAAAACCAGGCTCGGCATCCGATCTTATCGTCGCGGCGGCAGTGGCTGGGCTGGGCGTGGTTCACCTGTTCGAGGATTGGCTGCGCCCCCGCCTAGATGACGGCGCGCTGGTTACGGTGTTGGACGACTGGGCACAGTCCTTCTCGGGCCCGATGCTCTACTATTCGGGTCGCCGCCATTTGCCGCCGGCTTTGCGAGCCTTCGTCGATTTCGTGCGATCGACATCTGCCAGCTTCGAGAGATTACCAGGATGAGGTTGCAACCACGCCCCGCTGTGCCGGTCCCTGATCGTCTCGCCCTATAACCTCAGGTTGGTTCGGGCGAGTTCGGCCACTTCGTCGCCTCTGCCATTGAGCACGGCCTTGAGCATGTAAAGGCTGAAGCCCTTGGCCTGTTCCAGCTTGATCGCGGGCGGCATAACCAGTTCCTGCGCGGCGGTGCGGACATTGATCAAAGCGGGGCCGGGATGGGCAAAGGCGGCGGTCAGCGTATCTCGCAATGTTTCTGAGCTTTGCACGTCAAAGCCTTTCATTCCTGAAGCTTCTGCAATGGCGGCAAAGTCCGGATTTTCCAGCTGGACGTTGACGTCGAGGAAGCCGCCCGCCTTCTGCTCCATCGCAACAAACCCCAGCAGGCTGTTGTTGAAGATCACGATCTTGATCGGCAGGTCGAGCTGGCGGACCGAAAGCAGATCGCCCATCGACATGGCAAAACCGCCATCGCCGGACATGGAGATTACCTGACGGTCGGGGTTCGCTGCCTGCGCGCCCAGCGCCTGCGGCATCGCATTGGCCATCGATCCGTGGTTGGCGGAGAACAGCAGGCGGCGCTTGCCGGTCATCTTCAGATAACGTGCCGCCCAGACCGTGGGGGTTCCGACATCGGCGGAAAAGATCGCGTCCTCGTCAGCCAGTTCGCTGATGAGGCTGGCCAGATATTGCGGATGAACCGGCCGGCCGGGCTTGTCCGGCACCGCCAGTTCGTCAAGGCTCTTACGTGTGTCGAGGTAGTGCTTGCGCGCTGCGTCGAGAAAGCGCCGATCTTCCTTGCGGGCGATGCGGGGCAGGGCGGCCGTTAACGTCTCGCGCACTTCTCCCACGATGCCCAGCATCAGCGGCGCACGCTTGCCAAGCTGGCCGGGATCGCGATCGACCTGAATGATCCGGGCGCCGGTGGGATAGAAGTTGCGATAGGGGAAATCGGTCCCCAACATCAGCAGCGTGTCGCAATTCTCCATCGCGTGATAGCCGGAGGAGAAGCCGATGAGGCCGGTCATGCCGACATCGAAGGGATTGTCCCACTCGACATGTTCCTTGCCGCGCAGTGCGTGAACGATGGGGGCGCCCAGTGCGTCGGCAAGCGCGATCACTTCCTCATGCGCGCCCGCACAACCTGCACCGCACAACAAGGTGACTGCCTTGGCTTCGGCAAGGCCGGAGACGAGCCGGTCGATCTCCTCATCACGCGGTATGATGCGCGGAGGATGGAGTGCTGGAAAGGCTGCGTTTGCGCCCGCCGGCGCCTCTGCCAGTGCCACGTCGCCCGGCACCACGACGACCGCCACGCCTTGCTGCCCGATCGCAGCGCGCATCGCTCTGTGAAGAATTTCAGGCATTTGTTTTGGATTGGTGACAAGTTCCACGAAGTGACTGCATTCGCGGAATAATTCCTGCGGGTGGGTCTCCTGAAAATAGCCCAGCCCTATTTCCGACGATGGAATATGCGCGGCGATTGCCAGAACCGGGGTGCGGTTGCGGTGGCAATCGAACAGGCCATTGATCAAATGCAGGTTGCCCGGGCCGCACGATCCGGCGCAGACGCCCAGCCCGCCCGTCATCGCCGCATCGGCCCCGGCTGCGAACGCTGCCACTTCCTCGTGCCGGGTCATCATCCAGCGGATTCTGCCTAGCTTGCGCAGGCTTTCGTTCAAACCGTTGAGACTGTCGCCGGTGACGCCCCAAATCCGTTCGACGCCGGCAGCGGCGAGCGTCTGGGCGATCAGGTCGGCGATGGTGGGATTGGGCATGTGGGGTTCTCCAGATGCTGGGAGATATCGACGGTATCAGAAGAAAACATATGGATTATGTCGATGATCGACCTGAGCGGATTGCGACGAGAAGGACGTAGGATGGCGATCTTTGGGCCGGTGCCCATAACGCATGAACCGACCCGAAGTTCTCAGGCCGATGTCGTTCTTGAGGCTGTCGAAACCCGTAATAATACATGGTAAACGGGCACCAATTGGTAACCATGCGCCTTTAGTTTAAAGCCATGCGTATCGCGACGATCACGAACTGGGCCTATGCCGCGACGGTCTGCCTCACCCTCGTCTCCGGCGTCACCATGATCCTGGCATCCAATGCCGATCGCGTCGAACGGGACGCGGTGCGACAACGAGACTTGTTCGACGAACTGGTGGCCGAAATCGAGACGGACCTTTCGGAACAGACCGATCAGGCCAGGCTCTATGCCGTATCGGGCGATCCCAGCCATGAAATCGCCTACAAACGCACCAGCGAAAGCATGGGGCCGGTTGAGCAGCGCGTCAGCCATATGCGCGACAACGGGGCCAATGAGCAGGAACTCCATGCGCTGAAGGACGCCCTCCTCCAGGGTGCCAGCCTTGAAGACGAACAGCAGGCGACCATCGCCGCCACGCAAAAGGGCGATGACGAAACTGCGCGCAAGATCGTGTTCGGGCCGGAATATGAACGCGAACTGGAGCGGACGCACTTTCAGCTTGGCCGTTTCCGCTATCTGCTGGACCAACGCTCCGACATGGCCGTCGATCAGGCGGCGATCGCATCGCAGCGGCTGCGCACCGTATCGGAAATCATGGTGGGGATCACCGCCGCGCTGTTCCTGTTCGTGCTGTGGTTCATTCTGAAGCGGAGAATCCTGAAGCCTGTCGTCAGCCTGAGCGACGTGGTGAACCGACTGGCCGAGCAGGATTACGAGGTGGAGCCGCCGCCGATCTCCCAAGTGGATGAGATCGGTGACATGGCGCACGCCATCCGCATCTTCCGCGAAAACGGGCTGGAACGGCAGAGGCTGGAAAAGCAACGCGACGCCGATTGGGCCGTGCGTGAACTGCTTGCCCGCATGGCCCAGCGCTTGCAGGGTTGCGAGTCGGTGAGCGACCTGCTGGGCATCGTCAGCCTCTTCGCGCCCAAGATCGCGCCGGAACTGGCCGGGCGCCTTTATGTTCTGGATACGCGCCGCGTCCTTATGGCCTGCGCTGCGGAATGGCAGGGGCCGCTCGCCGGGGAGACCAGCTTCGCGCCGGACGATTGCTGGGCCTTGCGTCGCGGACAGGTCCATATGCCCGGCAGCAAGCTGACCGACGTACCCTGCCGGCATGTCGCGCCCGACGCGGTGAGCGCAACGATCTGCGTGCCACTGGCCGCGCAAGGCGAAACCATCGGCCTGCTGGTCTTTCAGAACATGACCGGCGCGGGTGGGCCGGACGAATCCATGCTCGCCTATATCGAACTGATGGCGGAGACGATCGGGCTGGCATTGGCCAATCTCAACCTTCGCCAGGAGCTGCGTGCCAAAGCCCTGTTCGATCCGCTAACGGGCCTGCGCAATCGTCACGATCTGGATGAGACGCTGGCACGCCTTATCGCCGATGCGGATACTGCGGGGAGCACGCTGGCCTGCATGATGCTGGACATTGATCACTTCAAGCGCCTGAATGACAAGTTCGGCCATGATACCGGCGATCTGGTGATCCGGTCGGTGGCCGGCATATTGGCCGGTGTATTGCGCGATCAGGACCTTGTATTCCGCTATGGCGGGGAAGAATTCCTGATGCTGATGCCCGGCTTCGATGAGGCGCAGGCACTGGAACGGGCCGCGCTGATCCGGGACAAGCTGGGGCGGATGCATCCGGTCAACGATGTGCGGCCGGTGGGGCCGGTTACCGTCTCCATGGGATTGGCGATCTATCCCCATCAGAGTACGGCACGAAGCTTGATTCTGACGGCCGATGCGGCCTTGTTGAATGCCAAGGCAACGGGGCGGGATCGCGTGGTCATCGCGTCCGACAGGGATGCCGATAAGTGGAGCGAAGCCCTTGGCGGTGCGTAAAAATGTGTGCGGTGAATAGCTAACGAAACTCCATGTAGTATGGTGCGACAATTCTGACATAGTGGCCCTTATGCAACGGCGCCGGATCGTAATCATCGCTGGTTTACTGGCGGTTCTGGCCGCGCTGATCCCGCTTGTCGCGATTGCAGGCTACGCGCGATTCCGCGCCTTGCAGGCAGAGCGGGCGCATTTGCTGGAATATAGCGACTGGGCGCTTACGCGTGCCGACCGCAGCATCCATCAAGCCGATGCAGTGCTCGACAAATTGCAGTCGGAAGGGTGGCGCGATTGCTCGCCGCAGCACATTGCCCGGATGCAATTGCTGACCGTTGAATCGCCCTCCGTCGATGAGATCGGCTATTTCATTGATGGCAAGCTGGCCTGCACCGGATCCGGGCCCGTTCTTGGCGATCTGCGTGTATCCAGTCGCCGGCCTGATGCGGTTTTGCCCGATGGACTGGGCCTTCATCTGGACGCGCGGCCAGCGGTCGTCGGCGCCTCCCGCATGTTGGCAGTGTCGCGGGGCGATTATCAGATACTGATGCAGCCGGAACGGCTTGTGGACGTGCTGACCGATACGGCGATGGTGCTGGGCGTCGCGACGCTGGATGGCCGGGTGATCGCCGTCAACGGCCGGATCGATCCCGCCGTGGCGCGCAGGATTGCCGAAGGTGGCAAATTCGCCCGATCGGAGCCGCACGTTTCCGCATCGAACCATAGCGCATTGCTGCGCGCTTTCGCGATTACCGATCGGACGCTGGTGGAAACGCGCGTCGATCGGGAGGTGTGGGTACTGATCCCGATCGGCCTTACGATCTCGGCGATCCTCCTGGGGCTGATCTTCTACATCGCCCATCAGCGCCTTTCGCTGGAACGCGAACTGACGATCAGCATCCGGCAGCGTGAGTTCCGCGTTCACTATCAGCCGATCATGGAGCTATCGACCGGCCTTTGCGTTGGCGCTGAGGCGCTTCTGCGCTGGAAGCGGCCCGATGGGACTTCGGTGGACCCGGATTTCTTCATCCCGCTGGCCGAATATCACGGCGTGATCGACAAGCTGACCGATCTGGTGATCGATTGCGTCGTGACCGATCTGGCGGAGGTGTTACGCCGCGAACAGGGGCTCCACATCGCCATCAACATATCTGCGGGTGACATGCATAGCGGCCGATTCCTGCCGGTGCTCGATCGCGCGATTGCTTTGACCGGGGTGGCTCCAAAACAGATCTGGCTGGAGGCAACCGAGCGCGGCTTCATGAACGCGTCGGTGGCCCGGCGAACGGTGGATGCGGCACGGGCGAGGGGCCATCTGGTGGCCATTGACGATTTCGGCACGGGCTATTCCAATCTCTCGCTGTTGGAACGCCTTCCCCTGGATGCCCTGAAGATCGACAAGTCGTTCGTGGAAGCCATCGGCAAGGGCGCCGCCACCAGCGTGGTGGTTCCGCACGTGATCGAGATGGCGCACGGACTGGATCTGAACATCATTGCCGAGGGCGTGGAGACGCAGGAGCAGGAAGATTACCTGCGCGAAGCCGGAGTCGAGTTCGTTCAGGGATGGCTTTATGCCAAGGCATTGCCGCCGTCTGAATTCATAGCGTTCTTCGAAAAGACGAACAAAGGCCGGGTATCCCCGTCGTTTCAGCCGATTGCCGTCTAAACGGTCGCGCAAAGTTTGAGGTAGTCGCCCGCTGGCGCATTTGCGGCGCTGCGCCAGAATATCGCACAAGCGGCCTCAGCTTTCATCGTTATCAAACTGATTATGAATGGAAATATGTGCGATTTCGCGGCCGTAACGCCATGGCTTGCCCTGCGCGGGGTTGTGTACTAGTTGGTACACAGATTTGGAGCGGCATTGCTGTCGTTTCGTTTCCACTGCATTCTGCGCGGACCTGACCGCTCCGACTTTGTGAGCCGGGGCAAATCCGGCGCAACTGAAGACGATAAAGGAGGTGCCGCATGCCCGGCACGAAAAACGCAAATGGCTTTCTGGCCAAGGCCTGGCTCGTCCTGATCGGGGCCGTGGTCCTGCTGGCGGGACTGTTCTTCACGCTGGGCGGCGTGAAGCTCGCCAGCCTCGGCGGCAGCCTCTACTTCGTGATTGCCGGCCTTGCCCTGCTGGCATCCGGTTTCCTGATAATTCGCCAGCGTCCGCTTGGCGCCCTGCTGTTCGGGGCGACGTTCCTGCTAACGATCTTCTGGGCGTTGTGGGAAGTGGGCTTTGCCTTCTGGCCACTGATTTCCCGCCTGCTGGCGATGGGCGTTGGGGCGACTGTGATCGCGCTGTCCTATCCGTTGCTGCGCCGCGCGGTCGGCCATAGGCCAGCCTGGCGCCCGTCCCTGGCGGTAGCTGCCGTAGTGGGATTTGCTTCCGCGATTGGGTTCGCGGGCATGTTCGTGCCGCATCCGACGGTCGCGTTTTCCGGCCAGATGGCGGGGCTGACCCCGGTCGATCCCGCGCATGAGCAGAAGAATTGGGAAGCCTATGGCAATACGCCGGGCGGCAGCCGCTTCGTCGCGCTGGACCAGATCACGCGCGACAATGTGAAAAACCTGAAAGTCGCCTGGACCTACCGCACCGGGGACATCGCCGTCAGCGATGGCAACGGCGCAGAGGATCAGGATACGCCGCTTCAGGTGGGCGATACCGTTTTCATTTGCACCCCGCACAACAACGTCATCGCGCTCGACGCCGATACCGGACACGAAAAGTGGAAGGCGCGGATCGATGCGCGCGCGTCGGTGTGGATGCGTTGCCGCGGCCTTGCCTATTTCGATGCCAAGGCGCCGCTCCAGCAGCCCAACATGCCGGGCTCCACGCCGGTAACAGCCGCAACCGTGCCTGATGGCGCACCGTGCCAGCGCCGCATCCTGATGAACACGATCAATGCCGAACTGATCGCGCTGGATGCCGACACCGGCAAGTTCTGCACGGACTTCGGCAATGGCGGACGCGTGGATCTGAAGGCCGGGCTCGGCAATGCGCCCGATCCGCAGTACCAGTTGACCTCGGCACCGACGATGGCGGGCACCACCGTGGTCGTCGGCGGGCGCGTGGCGGACAATGTGCAGGTGGACATGCCGGGCGGCGTGATGCGCGGCTTCGATGTGATCACCGGCAAGCTGCGCTGGGCTTTCGATCCGGGCAATCCGGCGATTACCCAGATGCCGGCGCCGGGCCAGACCTACACGCGTTCGACGCCGAACGTCTGGGCGGCCATGTCCTACGATCCCGCTTCCAACACCGTGTTCATGCCGGTGGGCAGCGCGTCGGTCGACCTTTACGGCGTGACCCGCAGCGAACTCGACCACAAGTACGGCGCTTCCATGCTCGCGCTGGATGCGACGACGGGCAAGGAGAAGTGGCACTTCCAGACGGTCCATAACGATCTGTGGGACTTCGACCTGCCAATGCAGCCCAGCTTCGTGGACTTCGCGGTGGGCGGCGGAAAGACCGTGCCCGCACTGGTCTTCGGCACCAAGGCAGGCCAGCTCTACGTGCTGGACCGCTCGACCGGCAAGCCGCTGACCGAAGTGGCGAACGTCAAGGTGAAGGCGGCGAACATCCCGAACGAGCCCTATTCGCTCACGCAGCCGCGCTCCGTCGGCATGCCGCAGATCGGTGTCGGCCCGCTGACCGAGGCGGACATGTGGGGCGCGACGCCGTTCGACCAGCTGCTGTGCCGCATCGCCTTCAAGGGCATGCGTTACGAAGGGCTCTATACGGCGCCCGGCACGGACAAGTCGCTGAGCTTCCCCGGATCGCTGGGCGGCATGAACTGGGGCGGCCTTTCGACCGACCCGACCACTGGCACGATCTTCGCCAACGACATGCGCCTGGGCCTTTGGGTGCAGATGTTCCCGCAGACCAAGGCTCAGCTGGGTAAATCTGGCGCAGCGGGTGAAGCGGTGAACACCGGCATGGGCAGCGTTCCGCTGAAGGGCACGCCCTATTCGGTGGTGAAGGATCGCTTCCTCTCGGCGCTGGGCGTGCCCTGTCAGGCCCCGCCGTTCGGCACACTGACGGCGATCGACATGAAGACCCGCCAGATCAAGTGGCAGGTCCCGGTCGGCACCGTGCGCGATACTGGTCCGATGGGCATCAAGATGGGCCTGCCGATCCCGATCGGGCTGCCCACGCTGGGTGGCACATTGGCGACGCAGGGCGGCCTGGTCTTCATCGCCGGCACGCAGGATTACTACCTGCGCGCGTTCAACTCGGCGAACGGCAAGGAAGTCTGGAAGGCCCGCCTGCCGGTGGGCAGCCAGGGCGGCCCGATGAGCTACAAATCGCCGAAAACCGGCAAGCAATATGTGGTGATCACTGCCGGCGGCGCGCGCCAGTCGCCCGATCGTGGCGATTATGTGATCGCTTACACTTTGCCGTGACGGCCTCCGGGGGCGGATTCCCAACTCCGCCCCCGGACATTCCTTTCAACAGATAGCAAACCCGGGCCCGTGAAGGCGCCGGGGAGGAGGGGGCCTTGGCCCAACGCATTCGAAATATCACGCGCATGACCGCCCGACTGACGGGATATGGCCTGATGATCGCCGCGCCGTTCGCGGCCACCGACGCTCGTGCGGAAGACGGTGAAGCGGCCGAAGAACAGGCCGCCGCGGCGACGGCTGCATCTGAATCTGCGAAACCCCAGGCCGCCGCGCCTGCTCCGTCCGGGGGCAGGGATACGCTCACCGGCGATTGGGGCGGGCTGCGCACGGATCTGAAGCAGGCGGGCGTGACGTTCCGGGGCGACTACGTTTCGGAAACGCTGTCCGCCGTGGATGGCGGGTTGCGAAAGGGCACTACCTACGTCCAGCAGGTGCGCCTCGGCGCGGACTTCGACATGGACCGACTGGCCGGTGTGGATGGGGCGACGATCCACGTCACTGTCAACGACCGGCGCGGGATCGGCCTCTCTTCCGATTTCGTGGGCAATCGCCTGCCGATCCAGGAAGCGGCGGGCGGCTACTACGCGCGGCTGACCGAGTTCAGCTGGGAACAGAGCCTGATGGCCGGGCGCCTCAACTTGCGGCTCGGCTACTTTGCGATGGGCAACGATCTGGGCGGGATGCCGATCGGCTGCACATTCGTGAATGCGGCATTCTGCGCTCATCCGCTCTCAATGTCTGGCGATAGTGGCTGGTACAACTACCCCAACGCCCGCTGGGGCGCGGCGGTGCGCTTCAAGCTGCGGCCGGACGTGACGATCCGCACCGGCGTCTATCAGGTGAACCCGCGCCTGAATGATGAGGACAACGCCTGGCATCCTTTTGCCGGCGGGACGACCGGCGTGGTGCTGCCGCTGGAGGTGGAATACGACCCCGGCGCCGGGAAAGACAGCCGCGTGCTGCCCGGCCATTACAAGCTGGGCTTCTACTACGACACCTCGCGCGTCACCATGCAGGGCGGCGGCGGCACGGTGAAGGGGCGCCACGGCGTCTACCTGCTGGCGGACCAAATGATCTGGCGCGACGGCAAGGGACCGCGCGGACTGTCCCTGTTCGGGCAGGCCACCTTCAATCCGCAGGAGACGGGCCAGATCACTCGCTGGTACGCGGCCGGCCTGGTCAAGAACGGCACGTTCAAGGGGCGTGACACCGATACGGTGGGGCTGGGCTTCGTCTATGCCGAAGTCGATCCGCGCCTGCGCCGTGCGCATATCGATGTCGCGCCGGTGCCGGGCAGCTATGCCTCGCTGCCGGTGGGCGAGACGGCGATCGAAATGAGCTATGGCTTCCAGGCCAACCGCTGGCTGCTGATCCGGCCCGATGTGCAGTACATCATCGACCCCGGCGCCTTCAGCTATCGCCGCACGCCCAATGCGTTGGCGATCGGCGCGCAAGTCAGGATGCAGTTCTGACGTTGCCCTCGGGAAGCCGACCGCCCATAGCGCGGGCCATGCAAGATACCGGCTTCACCGAGCGCAATCGGCGCGAGATCATTGGAATCGCTACCGCCCATTTCTCAGACAAGGGCTTTGCCGGTGCGCGCGTGGACGAGATTGCGGCTGCCACGGCGACGTCGAAGCGGATGATCTACTACCACTTCGGCAGCAAGGAGGGCCTCTATCGCGCCGTCCTAACCGAAGCCTATCGCGGCATCCGCTCCGCCGAACTCGACGCGGGGCTGGACCTATTGTCACCGCTCGACGCGCTGGAGCGGCTGACCGCGCTGACGTTCGACTATCACTTCCGCCACCCCGAACTGGTGCGACTGGTGATGGATGAGAACATGCGCCACGGCCCGCATATCGCCATGGTTGTGGAAGCGCGCAACGAACTGGTCCTGCCCAAGACCACCGCCCTGATCGCGCGTGGCGTGGACGAGGGCAGCTTCCGGCCGGGCATCGAACCGGTGGACCTGCATATGACGATCAGTGCGCTGGCGTTCTACTTCATCTCCAACCGCTACACCTTCAGCGCGATCTTCGATGTCGACATGACGAGCGAGGCCGCCGCTGCGCACCGCCGGGATCAGGCAGTGGCCATCGTGCGGGCCTACTGTCAGGCGGTATAAACCAGCGGGCAATCAGGCGCGCAAGTTGCCGCGAAGGGCCTTCATCGTTTCGTTCAAGCGCTGAAGTTCGGGGATCATCATCCCGGTTGCCGCCAGCACTTCCTGCGGCACGCAGCGAGCTTCCTTCATCGTCTCGCGGCCCTTCTCGGTCAGGGCCACGCGCACCACGCGCTCGTCCGTGCTGTCGCGCCGGCGAGTGACGAAGCCGGCCGCTTCCAGTCGCTTGATCAGCGGCGTCAGCGTGTTCGATTCGAGGAACAGGCTCTCCCCCAGTTCGCTCACCGTCTGATCGTCGCGCCGGGTGAGGGCAATCAGCGCCAGATACTGCACATACGTCAGACCCAGCTTGTCCAGCAGCGGCTTGTAGATCCGGTTGAACGCCAGCCCGGTGGAATAGACCGAAAAGCAAAGCAAATCCGCGAAAGGATCGACGGATGCGGAAGCGGGCAGGCCAGAAGGAGGGGGAACGGTTTCGGTCATGTCAGGAATATAAATCGCACGCGATTTAATCGCAAGGGTTGACTCCGACTCAGACTCGATGCATTTATATCGCACACGATTTAATCACTAACGATATAATCTCAATCCAAGCCACGAAAGGAAAGCATCATGTCCATCAAGCCCCTCTACAAGACCAGCGCAACGGCAACCGGCGGCCGCGACGGCCAGGCCAAGACCGATGATGGCAGCTTTGCCGTTACGCTGGGCACGCCCACCGAGCTGGGCGGCAACGGGCAGGGTAACAACCCTGAGCAGCTCTTTGCTTCGGGCTATGCAGCCTGTTTTCTGGGCGCGATGAAGTTCGCCGCATCGCAGGACAAGGCGCTGCCGCGCGTTCCCGCCGATGCCAGCGTCAACGCCACGGTCGGCATCGGTGCGCGCAGCGACAAGGGTTTTGGCCTGACCGTCGCCCTGCAGGTCACGCTGCCCGGCGTCGATCGTGACGCGGCCGAGGCGCTGGTGGCCGAAGCGGACACCATCTGCCCCTACAGCCACGCGGTCCGCGGCAATGTGGAGGTTTCGCTCTCGGTCGCTTGATCGAACGATCCGCGCAACGGAAAAGGGCGCAAACTCGATGGAGTTTGCGCCCTTTTTCTATCATGCCTGAGCTTCTCAGCCGTTGATCCGCAGCCGGGCCAGAAGCTGGAGCGAGGCGGCGTAGTAGTCGTCCGCCAAAAGCGTGGGCTGCTGGGTGCCGAGCAACAGGCCCGCGACAGCCGCACCACCGCTGGAAAGCGCGTAGTCTGCCTCTTGCCCGGTGTTCACGTCCACCCATGCCGGGATCGCTTTTCCGGCCGAAATGCACGAACGCCAGTAAGCGGCAACGTCGGCAGCCAGCACCTGCTTGCCGGCCAGTGCGGCCCAGAGCGGCACACGGATCGCGTCGTAGCCGAAGCGCGGCGGCTTGTCCGGCGCGGGGGCGACTTGCGATGGGCCTGAAACCGTCATCCAGTCCACCGGCAGATGACGCGTACCGAAGCGGGCGAGGCCGGCGAACATCTGCCCATCCTCGATCACCTTGCCCCACACTTGCTGCCCATCGAGCTTGGCGAAAGCATCGAGCGCGGGCCAGACGTAATAAGAGAGGTTGAGCGAAACCCCGGCGTCGGTCACGAAACCCTGTACGCCGGGCAGCAAAAGCTGCCGGCCATAGCGATCCAGCACGCATTGCTTGCGGATCGCGGCGCGGATTTCGGCGGCACGGGCCAGATAGTCCGGCCGGTTCCAGCGCTGGCCGGCAAGGCCAAGAGCCCAAGCGATGACGAGATCGCCATCGGTGGCATTATTATGGTCGGCCACCGGATCGGATGCGCTGGGATCGTAGCGCCAGGCGTGGAGCGCCATATCGCTGCGTGAGAGCTTTTCGCGCGTCCAGCGGGCGATGCGATCGAAGGCCTGACGGTCCCCGGCATCCAGCGCGAAGATCAGGCCATAGCTTTGCCCTTCGCTATGGCTGACGCCCTTGTTGCCAGTATCGACGATGCGGCCATCCTGCGCGAGGTAAAGCTCGCGATAGCTGTTCCAGGTGACGGCGCGGCCAGGCGTGCGGCTTTGCGCGCCACCGTTGCAGGCCGCCGTCATGGCCAGAATAGCGGCACCGAGGGTGAATTTCCGGCGATCGATACCTGCTCCGTCGCTCGTCATCTTTGCGTCAAATCCCAGTTCAGCGTCCGTGGCGGACTTCCAGCAGATCATCCTTCCACTGCGCAACGGTGCGCAGGGCAGGGCCGCTGCCAAGGGTGCGGAACCATGCGTCGTATGTTCCCTCCAGCACGCCAAGCAACATGGCCTGCCAGGAACTGCGCAAGTCCGGCACCACCGGCTCAGGCAGGCGATGGTGCCGCACGGTAATGGCATCCTCGCCCACGGCAAGCTCGATATCGCCCCAGTCGAGATCCTGCCAAAAACCATTGATCCGATCCTGAAGCGCGCCGGCTTCGCTGACGTCTTCCAACGGTACCAGCGTCGCCATGCGCCGCCCGATCGCGCCGAAGAACCCGCGTGCCTGATCGGCCGGCAGGTTCTCGCCGATTTCGGCGGCCGTCATGGTCGCCATCAGGGCGATGCCCCCGGCGCCGGTCAGGTCGCCCTCATTACGGGGCGGTGGAAATGCTTGGAACTTCATCTGCCCGTGCTCCCGAAGTTCTGCCTTACGCCGAACAAGCTGCGAAACTCATTATAGTTGCCGAACGTATTATAGCTCGCTTCGCCGCCGATCCGTGTGGAGGGCGTAATCTTGTAGTAGAGAGAGAGCAGCGCCGAAAGCGCGAAGCCGGTCTTGCTGGTTTCGTCGTAGTAGGAACGCACGTCGTTGTCGGCCAGCTTATCCGCGTCAAGCTGGGCCTGAAGGCCGGGATCGATCGGGTAGAGCGGGCTGGCATCCTGGCTATAGCTTTGGAAACCGGGCGTGAAGGAGGCGCGCAGGTCGTAACGGTCATCCTGCATGGTGTAGTTGACCGGGAAGCCCACCGAAATGAAGCTTTGCGGGCTGAAATAGCCGCCATTGCCCCAGGTGAAGTAGTTCTGGCTCTTGTCGTAGGCCTGGTAGTTGACGTTGAGGCCTACCGTTAGCGTGGCGTGCGGGCTGGCATAGGCACGCAGATAGCCGCCGACATTGGCCTCGAACCCGTCGTTATGCGCGACATTGGTGCCGCGGAAGCGATAGTAGCGGCCTTCGCCGTAAACGCCGCTGCCGTCCTCGTCATAGGAAAGGCCGGCGCCGCCCGCCGTGCGCATCACCTGGCCCCAGCGCAAGCCGCTAACCGGATCGCGCGCGCCGGCGTAGGAGACGACGCTGTCCGTCACCGGCTTGCGCTCCACCATGGCTGTGGCGCGCAAGTGTTCGGTTATCTTGGGCGTAACCGCGCCGTGGAAGGCGACGGTGGTCTTGCCCATGCCGATCGGGGTGGTGCCGACTTCGGCCTGCACGGTATCGCTCTCGTACCCGCCGGAGAAGGCGACGCCTGATGCGTTGACGCTGCCCGGGCCGCTGAACTGTGCCTCGGTCTGGGCGACGATATTGTTTGCCTCGATCGTGGCGTTCTGGCCGAAGCGGGCCTGGCCAGACTTGTTGGGCGCGCCGGCATCGATCACCACTGCTTCCGCCCTGGCGAAGACGCGGCCGCCGGGGGCATCGGTGGAGACGCGGACCGATCCCTTGATCTCGTCCAGCTGGCTGAGGCCCTTTTCGCCGGTGCGTTGGCGATAACCCGTTTCCACGTCGACACGCGGGCCGGTTTCCTGTGTCAGACTGGCCAGTTGGGATTGGATCTGCGCCATGACCGGATCGGCCGAATAGCGCGTGGAGGACGCATCGGACGGCATTGCCGTCACCGGATAAGCAGAAGGCGCGCTGGGGGCCGATCCCACTCCGTACGACGGGGCCGCATAGGCCACGCCGGCGACCGACGGCTGAGCCATCGGCTGCTGCGACATCGGAACTTGCGAAACCGCAGCCTGAGCGACCGTTCGCGAAGTGGACGGCAGGCGGGTGCCCGATCCCAGGGCGAAGGGATTCACTGGCTGCGGCGCTGCCACGGCCTGATTGCGGAACGGATTGGCCCCGCCCGCCGGGCTCATAGCGGCGAAAGGATTGCCGGCGGCCAAACCGTCGATCGAGGTGCCACCCTGGCGTGCAGCATAAAGGTCACGAGCGTCCCTGAGCAGCCGGGCAGCAGCGCGATCGTTGCCGCGCGACTGTTCGACGCGGGCGAGCGTCATCCGCACGTCGTAGTCTTGCGGGAAAGCGCGCAGCACATCGGCCTGCGCTTTGCGGGAAAGTTCGGAATCGCCCGCCGACTGTGCGGTTTCGGCCAGGCCGAGCAGCGCATCGCGGTCCCCCGGCTTTCGGGCCAGCACCAGTTGCCAGGTCTGGGCGGCGCGGGCCGACATGCCACCGCTCTGGTAGAGCCGGGCAAGACCGGAAAGCACATCCATATTGTCCGGAGAGGATGTCCACGCCGACTGGAGCATGTCGAACGCATCGGCATAGCGCCCCTCAAGCCGGGCGCGATCCGCTTGCGATACCATCAGGGCCGCGTTCATCCGGGCATAGGCCTGCTGGCCTTCCGGCGAAGTGCCCGCCATCGCGCTGGCGCGCTGGAGAGTTTCCTGCGCCAGATCGTCACGCCCCACGCGGGCCAATGTGCCGATCAGACTTTCGTAATCGCCAATGCCGGTCACTTCGCCATGCAGCGCGTTTTCGGCCATGGCGCCGGCCCCGGCAGTGTCCCCCAGATCGTAGAGCGCATTGGCGATCGCCGCCTGCTTGCCAACCGGAATGCCGCTCATCGTGCCCAATTGGCGTAAAGCCGCCAGTGCCTGTGCGGTCTGGCCGGTGGCGGCCAAGGCCTTGGCGCGCGCGATCGCCTCATCCGTCTTCACGCCCACCGCGAAACTGCGCATCGGTGCGGTGCGCTGGGTTTCGGGGATCATGTCGATCAGGCGCGACGCGTCGGCCGGGCGGCCGAGATCGGCATTGATCAGCGCCGCGGCGTACAGCGCATCGGGCTGGCCCTTGGCGACCAGGGAGCGCAGTAGCGCTTCCGTTTCCGGAATGCGGCCGCGTTTGAGGTTGAATTCGGCGAATTCGTAGCGGATCCAGGGGTCTTCGGGATCGAGCACCAGGCCCTGCTGAAACTCCCGCGTGGCGCCCAGATCGTCGCCATTGGCGGCAGCGGCCAGCGCGCGGCTGCGCGCGGCGCGCATTTGCAGGCGCTTGTCCTGCGCGGCACCACTGGTGCCCGGGCTTTGACCGGCCTGCCTATAGAGATCGGCGGCATCCGCGTGGCGCCCCTGCCGCTCATAGATATCGGCCAGCAGTTCCAGCGCGGGGCCGGTTTGCGAATAGCCGGAACGGGCCAGTGCCTCAGCCTTCTGCTGCGCGACGGCCAATTGGCCTTGTGCCAGCGCCGTGCGCGCCTCGTCCATGCCGGCGAAGAACCGGGCCGAGGCAAGACCTTCGGCCCATTGATCCGCGCGTCCCAGGCGGGAGGCCTGCTCCAGCAGGTTGGCGGATTCTGCAAAGCGGCTCTGGCGCAGGCGGACGATACCCAGGCCGCCGAGAGCGTCCGGATCGCGTGCATTGAGGCCCAATGCGCGTTCGAACTGGCTGGAGGCTTCGGCAAGATCACCCCGGTTGAGCGCCGAATAGCCGGCGACGCGGGCCTGTCCGCCGCGATTGGCCGCAGTCGTGGCGGCACTCGGCGGGGCAGGGGTGGGAGCGGGCTTGCGCGGTGCCGGGGCTTGCGTGGCAGGCTTGACGGCGGCGGTCGCCGGGCGGGGCGGAGTAGGGACCGCCCCCTTGGGCGCTGCGGGCGGGGCCGGTGCCGCATGGGCCGGCGCGCCCCTCAGCGCGGCATTTACCGCCGCGTTGTTGGGATCGAGCGCACGGGCGCGGCGCAGGGCCTGCTGGGCCAGATCCTCACGCCCTTTCGAGCGCCAGTAGCGTGCCTGTTGCAGCAGAGCATCGACACCGGCCGCCTGTGCGACGGCAGTGCCTGCGCCCACGCTCAAGCCGATCGGCGCGGCAGTCAGCAGCAGGGCGAGGCCGGCAAGGCGCAGGCGCTTGTTCGCGGTGGTCATGCCGTTTCGTCCAGGTTGCCGAGGCGGCGCTTGGCCTGCCGGCGGAAGTAGAGGTAGGTCGGCCCGGCAAGGATCACTGCCAGTGCAAGTGCGCCCAGTGCCATCAGCATCGGCCGCTGGCTGAACCAGTAGGCGAGCTTCATCCAGATCGGCAGGGAGCCGGTCCAGTAACGGTCACCGATGGCAAAGCTGCTCATGCCGTCGCCGCGCGTTACCGCAAGATCGCCCTGGATCGATGCGTTGACCTTCACGTCGGCCATGCCCTCCACAAGATCGGGCAGGGCTGCGCCATTGTCTGACAGCAGCGCCACTACCGTTCGGTCGGACGCGAAGGGCGAACGGAAGCTGACGATGCCCGAAAAGCCGCGCGAATTGTACACCAGGGGCGCTGCGGCCATCGGATCGTCACGCTGGGTGCCGCCGAAGAAGGCCGTCAGGTACTGGATCGGCGAACGTTCCGCCACTTCCAGATGGCCGTTCACATACCGAACGGGTGCCCGGTTGAACAGCGATCCGGCGCCTGCCAGTTCGACGCCGCCGACCACCAGCACATCCTGATCCGCCAACTGGCCGGGATCGACCGACGAAGTGACGGTGACGGCGGTAACCGGAACCCCGGTAGAATCGCCGAACCGGCCCATCAGATCGAGGAACGCCTCAACCGAAGAGGGCGAGGGGTTCTGCGCCATAACCACGGTGGTCTCGGCAAGGTCAGGCGCCACGGTGAAGGGGAAGCCAGCGCCGGCGAACGTGGCAAGGTCCGGCATCAGGAGCGCGTGATAGGCGGACGAGAAGTCGATCGTGCTTTCCGGATCGATCGACGTCCGCACGTTTTCGGGCAACGTGCCGGTGCACTTGCGCTTGTCGGCAATGACCATGTTGTAGTCGAACGTCAGTTCGTTCTGACCGAACAGGTTGTAGCGCGGCAGGACGATGGTGGCGTTGGAATCCTGGCTCTTGGCGCCGCTCTGGCCGAACAGCTCCTCCCACCATTTGGAACCCATCGGCATAGACTTGAGGTACTGGCCGTTCAGCGACACGTCGAGCCGCGAGGCGCGCTTGTCCAGCCATTGGGCGACGGGGTAGCGGTAGCCCAGGCTCAGCTTGCCGCCTTCACGCGGCCAGAAGAACAAGTCCGGCGCAACGCGGAAGCTGGCGCTGAGCGGGCCGGGGCGGAAGCCCATGCCTTCCAGCGCATAGGCCGGCATGATCTTGCCCAGCTTGACCGGTTGATCGGTACTGACCCAGCGCAAGGCGCTATAACGCGGCCATGCGGGGATGCGTACATCGTCGAAGCCCATGCGTTGGCCGCCGAAGACGCCGCGCCCCAGTGCCACGGCACCGGCGGCAAGACGCAGTTCGCCGTCGCTGCGGCCCATCAGCACCAGCAGCGTTCCCGTTGGATCGACGGGGTTGCGCACGACTGCGGCCGAAGGTCCGGTCATCGGCCCCATCGCAAGGCCGGGAATGGACTGCCCTGCCTTGAGGAACACCACTGCATTGCCCTTAGGCAGCGCGGAGTAGACCGGCTTGAACGAGAACCCGCGATAGCTGGCCATCGCGCCCAGCCAGGAAGCCGTTGCCGCCGCCGCTTCCAGTTCGCCCTTGTGGGGCTGGCCGGCGAAGACGAACGGAACCTTCAGCTGCGCATTCTGGCCCTTATCGAAGAACGGCAGCGGCAGGCGCGCCAGATCCGGTGCGAAAGGCAGCGGCTGATAGTCGAAATCGATCCAGGAGCGAACATTGCTGATGTTCGCCCAGAGCACCGAATTGAACGGATCTTCGCAATCGCGGGCATAGTGGCCCAGGAAACGAATGTTGAGCTGGTTGTCGCCCGGCAGGAACAGCGCGGGGTTGATCGGAATGCGCAGTGCCTGGCCGCCGGCATCGCCGCGTGTGAGCGGAACGGCCTGTACCGCTTCGCCATTGACGATCACCACAAGCTGGCTGAGATCGTCCAGCATCTGGGCAGACCATGAAAGCTGCAAGGTCAGCACGGCGGAGGTGACGACGCGATCCTGCCGGATGCCGAAGGGAATGCCGATCTCACCCGAAGTGCCTTGCAGGCGGATCGGGCGATTGATGCGCATGTCCTTCAGGGTGATACGTTCAGCAAGGCCGCCTGCGGGCGCTGGCGCCTGCGCATTGGCCGCAGGGGTTGCGGCAGCAACAGACGCAGCAGGTGTCGCCGCCTTGGCTGCACGCGTTGGTGGTACGGTCGCCGCATGAACCTCCCGCGTGCCGATCACCATGGTGGCAAGGCCCAAGGCCAAGGCACCGATCAGCGCCGCCGCCTTGGCAGCGCGTCCGAAGGACAAGCCGCCGGACGGAGCGTCTTTTCCGGCGGTGTTTGGCGTCGGAAGGAACGGATCGGTGGGTTCCACCGGCGCGATTAGGGCGGCCTGTTCGCGCATTGTGCGCCGTTCAGCGAAGTTGAGGCGCAGCATGCGTTTGATGGTCACCATGTCGACAAGGATGATATCGGCGAGCGAGCGGATCCCCTGGACCTGCTCATGCGGCCCGGACGGCTGCCAGGCATCGGCGCGGCCCATGACCGCGCGGACGAGGTGGCGTCCGGCAAGGACGTCGAGTTGTTCGAAGCGGCAATAGACGTTGGTGCCGCTGGTGCGCACCGTCTCTACCGGGATCGAAAGAACCTCGTCGCCCATGGCCATCGTGATGTGGCGGACGACGGGATCGCGAACGGGTTGCCCGGCCGGCAGCGAGATTGCGGCGCCACCCATCGAGATATCGATGGTGCGCGCGGGTAGCACATGGCCGGACGCCAGATAGGCGGTGACCGGCAGTTCCACCGGGATACGGATATCCTTGCGGGCCTGCCGCGTCTCACGCGCGACGGAAACGGCAGCGACCAAGATAATGAGGCTGAACGATGCCCAGGCGACATTGAGTACCAGCGTATCGGTCTGGACGTTGAACATGTACGGGAAGAACAGCCACTTTACGACCGACAGGGCAATCCCCAGCAAGAGGATGCCGATGCAGATCAGGTGCGGTCGCACGATCGCCCAATCGAAATAGGTACGGTCCAGCAGGCTGCCTTTGTCGGTAACGTTGAACTTGCCCTTGCGGGGCTGGAACAGCGTTACCAGCGTGGGCTTCACTAGGTGGAAGGCCAGGATCGTCTCGTAAACTTCACCCCAGAACGGCCTGCGATCGCCGCCCTGTGTGCGCAAGTTCGCGGCGGAGGCGCAGAACAAGTGCGGCATGGCATAGGCGAAGATCAGCGAGGCGGATGCCTGGATGATGTTCAGGCCGAAGATCAGGTAGGCCAGCGGACTGGTCAGGAAGGCGATGCGGACCAGCGGATACTGGAAGTGTAGCATCGCGTTGAGGTAGCAGAGCCGCTGCTGCCAGGTGAGGCCGCGCCCGAACAATGGATTGTCGATACGCAGGATCTGCGTCATCCCGCGTGCCCAGCGGATGCGCTGGCCGACGTGGAGCACAAGGCGTTCGGTGGCCAACCCGGCAGAAAGCCGCGCGTTGATGTAGGCGGTGTTCCACCCCGTGCGCTGGAGCTTGAGCGCGGTGTGGGCATCCTCCGTCACCGTTTCGCCGGCGAAACCGTTGGTTTCCATCAACGCTTCACGGCGGATGATCGCGCAGGAACCACAGAAGAACGCGGCATTCCACAAGTCGTTACCGCCCTGTACGGGGCCGTAGAACAAGTCACCCTCGCCGGGCATACCCTCGATCACGCCAGCAAGATTACGCTGCACGGGATCCGGCGAATACATGTGGTGCGGCGTCTGCAACAGCGCCAGGCGCGGGTCCTTCTGGAACCAGCCCACCGTCAATTGCAGGAAAGCGCGCGTGGGCACGTGATCGCAATCGAAAATCGCGATCAGTTCGCCATCGGTCTTGCCCATCGCCGCGTTGAGGTTGCCTGCCTTGGCGTGCAGGTTGTTGTCGCGGGTAATGTAGCCACAACCCGCCTCTCGCGCGAAAGCCCGGAATTCCGCGCGCTTGCCGTCATCCAGGATGAAGACGCGATAGCGATCGGCCGGATAGTCCAGGTCCATCGCCGCGAACACCGTGTTGCGCACGATGTCCAGGCTTTCGTTATAGGTCGGGATATAGATGTCGACGGTGGGCCACTCTTCCGCCGGGCCGATCGGCTCGATCACCGGGCGATCGAGCGGCCAACTGGTCTGGATGAAGCCCAGCACCAGGATGACCCAGGCGTAGAGTTCGGCCAGATAGAGGCCGCCGCCCAGCAGCAGTTCGGGCAGCGAGCCGAAAGCGAGCGTCTGCGTCGTGCGCCAGAACAGATAGCGGGTGGAGATCAGTACGGCCAGCAGGCCCAGCGCCAGCGAGCCCTTCCGGCCCGCCCAGCGCCGCAGCACCAGCGTGCCGGCGATCGTCACCGCGGCGAAGATCCACTGCGCCTTGTTGTCCAGTGGCACACCCACGACCATGCCCGCCACCAGCACGATGGGGACGATGGCCAGGTATTGAAACGCCTTACGCGGCAAACCGTTACCGATCATGCAGCGCGGCTCGCGGTGGGGGCAATCCAGGACGCGGCGGTGGAATCGAGCGCAGGCACAAGCGCTGCCGAAATCGCGCGCACGTCATGCAGGGCCGCGCTTGCCGGGGCATAGCGGGAAAGCGGCTGCAACATGGCCATCGCTTCGGGCACCGCTTCGTCCTGCCGGATACGGCCGATCAGGCGGGGGCCAGCCAGTTCGCGCACGAAAGCCGCACCATGGCGCGATAGCCGGCGGGTTTCGTCCAGTGCGTTGATAACGAAAGCCGTGCGCAGCAGGCCTTCGCTTCCGGTCTCTCCGAACATCTGCGGCAGCAAGGCCAGCGTATCGGGCTGTGCGGTGAGCGTGCAAACATGGGCACAGGCCTGCTCGCCCAGCTTCAGCGCCGCGCGATAATCGCCCGAGGGCATGTCGATAACCATAACGCGATCACGGCCCGGCGAAAGATAGCCGAGATCGTCCAGCATCGGCACCAGGTCGATGTCGTCCGGCGCGCGGTGCCAGTGACGCAAGTTGATGCCGCCAACCAGCACGGCCTCGTCCGCTGGCGCGGTAAGCGCGGGCAGCGAGATCGCCTGTGACAATCCGAAATGCAGCGTCATGGTATCGCGCGCGGCCATCGTCAGCACGGTGACATCCGCGCCTTCGGCAGCGAGGCCCATGGCGACGTGAGCGGCGACGAACGTGGTTCCGGTGCCGCCTTTCGGCGAGTGGCAAAGGACCATCGGCATCAGTTTTCTCCCCGCCCGCCCGATCCGGTGCTATCCTGCTCTGACCCATCTTGTCCCGATCCCGAAAGCCGGCGCAACAATCCGCGCACGTCGGGGGTGGATGGGGCAGGGGCCGGCATGATCGCTTCCCCGGCGGGACGCACGTCCTGCTCGTAACGGGTGAACAAGGCCTTCAACGGTTCGGCAGCCGGTTCGGCCGGCGCATCGGACGCAGATCGTTCGACAAAGGTGGTGGTTGCGGCTTGCCCCTTTTGCGGAAGCGCAGGATCCAGCGCTTGCAGGCGCGGATCGCGCAGCAGGGCTTCCATAATTGGCCAGAGTTCGAGATCGGTAAAGCGATCCTCGAATTCCTTGTACGAAAAATCACTTCTGCCAAGACGGTCCAGCAGGTTCCGGGCATCGATACGCATGGTGCGAGTCCTACTTTTTCGTTCGGCAGCTTGATTAAAAGTGGTTAATATCCCGTTTGCGCGTGACGGAAAGTTGAAAAACGCGGGCGAAACGCAAATTCTTGTGCGTTGCAGCATGTACGCCGCATCCGGAGATATACGTAGATCATCCGCGCACCATGGTCGGAATCCGACCGATTGCGCTTTGCGCCCTCATCATGGATTTACTACCCCCGCCGGCATATCCGCCGCCACCCTAACAGCGATTTGCCTTTTTCAGCATATTATGAGCGGAATGGGAACGCAGCTTTTTGTTTGCGGTTCCAGCGACGACAACGGGCAGATTGTCCGCAAGAACAAGGGGGCCGGACGGCATGTCGCGGCAGAGGATCGGGCAGGTGCAGAAGGACGCACAGGTCGAATTTCCGGTGGCGCAATATTTGCGCCTGCGGCGGCATATTCCGCCGCTCTACGGCGTGCTTGCCGTCAACGCGGCGGCACTGGCATTTACGCACCGCCACACCGCACCGCTCTATCTTACGCTCACTGTTCCCTGCCTGCTGGTGCTGGCCTGCCTTCAACGCATTCACGCTTGGGCGCGCCCGCTCGACGCCGAGGCGATACCTGCAGCCTATGCCGAGCGGATCATGCGGCGGACCACCTGGCTCGGCATCGGGATGGCGTTGGGCTTCCTGATATGGGCGCTCGTCCTGGATGGCTACGGAACGGCCGAACAGAAGGGGCACGTGGTCGTTTTCATTTCCGCCACGGTGCTGGCATGCATCTTCTGTCTGACCCATCTCCCGCGTGCGGCGACGGCTATCGGGATGATCGTGATCGGCATATTCACGCTCTATTGCCTGATCGAAGGCGGGGAGGAGCGGATCGCCATGGCGCTCTCCATCGCCCCGGTAACAGCGCTGATCCTGTTCGTTATCCGCGATTCCTTCGCCTCCTTCGTCAATCTTGAAGAATCTCGCAGCGCGCTGATCGAAGGGCGACTTCGGGCCGAACGCCTGGAGGCGGAAAGCGCCCGCCTTGCCCGTACCGACGCGTTGACCCAACTCCCTAACCGCCGGCAGTTTTTCGAGGATATGCAGCAGCGGCTGGAAAACGCAGGGAAGGGGACGCATTTCTCGATCGGCCTGCTCGATCTGGATGGCTTCAAGCCGGTCAACGATACCCATGGCCATGCACAGGGAGACCGACTGCTACAGGTGATCGGCGAGCGTATTTCCGCTGCCTGCGACGGCAAGGCCGCCGTTTCCAGGCTGGGCGGAGACGAATTCGGCGTGATCGTTCCCACTGGGATCGATATGGCACAAACACTTATGCAGGAAATCTGCCTGGCCGTTCAGAAGCCGGTCGAGCTGGGCGACACCGCGGTTTCCGTCGGCGCTTCGGCTGGAGTGGCCGCCTATCCCGAATCCGGCCAGAACGCGAACGATCTGTTCGACCGCGCGGATTTCGCGCTCTATCACGCAAAGCGCCATGCACGTGGCAACTGCCTAAAGTTTTCCGACGAATTCGAGAAGCTTATCCGCGCAGATCATCTTATTGCCTCGGCCTTGCAATCGGCGGATTTACCATCCGAAGTCACGCTGGCGTTTCAGCCGATATACGATGTCGATCAGATGATACCCGTGGCGGTAGAAGCATTGGCGCGCTGGCGCTCTCCGATCGCTGGTAGAGTGACGCCGGACGTCTTGGTATCCTGCGCCGAAAAGCTCGGTATTCTCCGCTTGCTGACACTCCACTTGTTCGATCAGGCGGTGGCGTCGGCAGGGGCCTTGCCACCGTACTTGCGGATTTCCTTCAACCTTTCCGCTGGAGACTTGACCAACCCCCAGACGGTAAACGGCCTTCTTGAACGGATTGCCGGCAGCGAACTCGATGCGCGCAGGCTGGTCTTTGAAGTGACGGAGAACTCCTTGATCTCCAACTTCGATACCGCGGTGCGCGAGCTTCAACGCCTGCGCGATTGCGGTGCAAAGATCGCGCTCGACGATTTCGGCACCGGCTTCTCGACCTTCAATTCGCTTCAACGCCTGCCGCTGGACATTCTCAAGATCGACAAGAGCTTTTCAGACCGGGTCGACGATCTTTCATGCCGCCGGGTACTCAATGGCATCCGCTCATTGGCGGCATCGATGTCCCTGGATTGCGTGATCGAGGGGGTAGAGACCGAGGAACAACTCCGCACCGTGCGAGCACTGGGCTTCCGGTTCGTTCAAGGCTTTCATCTGGCGCCGCCGGTCCCACTTGAGGACGTCGCAAGGCTTGCGCTCGCGTGATTGCCGCATTCATATATTTTACATAATCTATATTATCACTCTCGGCATTTGTAAGCGCAACTTAGAGATGTCACCCCGCGCAATTACGCGGTCCGACGTGCCAGTATGGGCTGGATACTTGATCTTGGGTTTGTTCCTGGCCGCTCTTGCCTTCGCGCTGCTGCGGGTGTGGACCTATCAGGAAACGCCCCCCCGACCGCATCCACATCAAAAGACGCATGTCGGCTAGCCCGACTTTGCTGCCGTAGCGAGCCGTTCACAGCAAGCCCAATAGCTGCCGCTTGTTCATGCACCGGGAACGGCCGCAATCCACCCTTCTTGCCGTGGACTCGAACAAACGCGAAGCATGAAAGCGGCCATTGAGGGGGCCCACTGCTAAAGCAGCGGGTCCGGGGTGCACCACCCACAGACCTGCGCACCAGCAGGGTCAGCGCTGCGCAAGATGGCGGGGCTGCGCGCTGCCCCTGCTGCATCAAGCGGTGACATTTCTATCTTGCACAACAAGTGACTTTTCTAAATGGCAGGAACAACATAGCCGGTTGGGGCGGCATCAACTTGCGACCACCCCCCAACTTTCGCGTTCCATCAGCGTATAAGCCAGTTCTACGCATGTTTCCGCGTCCGTTCGCTCGCGGGCGTTGTTTCCTACCAGCATGTCAACTGCCGTTGCCGACATTTCCGCGTTAGGCTGATTGATCGTCGTCAGTTGCGGCCATGCCATGCGGGAAATTTCGTCATCGTCGAAACCTGCGATCGAGAGTTCGCCCGGCACAGTGATCCCGTGACGCATGGCGACGACCAGCGCCGCGAAGGCCATCTTGTCATTGCTGGCAAAGATCGCAGTCGGTCGCTTCCGATCGGCGAAAATCGCCTCGGCAGCGGCAAGGCCCGACTTGAAGCTGAAATCGCCCTGAAGAACGCGGCGGGTGGGAACCTCGATCCCCGCCGCCGCACACGCCTCTGCAAAGCCCTGCCAGCGTAGCGCGGAAGCGCCGTGACCGGGATGGCCCAGCACAAATGCGATGTCGCGATGGCCGAGTGCGATCAAGCGCTCGGTCATTTCGCGCGCCGCCGCGCGGTCGTCTATCCGAACCTGCAAGGCGCGATCTGGCTCGGTCGCCGGCGCCAGGCGCACGAACGGAATGCCGTGGCTGTCGAACAGATCCAGCAGCTCGCTCCAGTCGCAGACCGGCGATGCCACGATAGCGCCCGAGAGCGAAAGTTCGCGCAGCGTGGCGTCAATCTGGGCCAGCCAGTCCGGCCTGTCACGCTCGACCGCTTCGACAACAAGGTGATGGCTATAGGTTCGGCACTGCTCCAGCGCGCCGCGCTGAAGGTCGGCGGCATAGCCCGAAACCGGATCGTCCACGAACAGGCCGATCAGGAACGAGCGCGAACTGGACAATCCGCGCGCGAAAGCGTTCGGCTTGTAGGCCATTTCCTCGACGATGCGCAGCACATGTTCGCGGATTTCGCTACGGACGTGCTGCTCGCCATTGATGACGCGCGATACCGTCTTGGGCGAGACCCCTGCCCGTGCGGCAACATCCTTGATCGTAATCGCCTTCAAGCCATTCTCCACGCCAGCGCCGCAGGATACCCACCCCGAACCAGGGCGAACGTTGCGATGACGACGTAGCAGATGCCGGGAACGACGAGAGACGGCAAGAGGCCGATGCCATCGGCCAGTGAGGCCGTCACCATCGGAACAACTGCCCCGCCCACGACTGCCATGCACAGCGCCATCGACGCATAAGGCACCGAGGCCTGGTCATCCGGCAGAGAAAGCGCGAACAGCGTTGGATACATGATGGAGTTGAACAGCCCTACCGCGATCAATGCCACCGCGCCGACCGCCCCATTTCCCATCCCGGCGATCATTACCAGCGCCGTGGCTGCCAGTGCTGTTATCGCCAGCACGCGTGAGGCAGGCCAACGACTGAGTGCCAGCGAACCCGCAAAACGCCCCGCCATGGCACCAGCCCAGTAAAGACTAACGAGTCGGCCCGCAGTTACCGGACTTGCGCCGATGATTTCTGGCAGCACGAGGTAATTCGTCAGCAACGTGCCGATAGTCACTTCCGCGCCAACATAGCCGAACATGGCAATCGATCCCGCCAACAATCGCGGCGTGGATAGCACGCTGAGCAGACCGGATAGCGGCACGCGTTGTGGCGGCGTCGTCTCATCCAGCAAATTACGATTGCGCGTGTAAGCCCAGGCGATTGCAAGCAGCACTGCGACACAGCCTATGAACGGCACCGCGACCATGATCCAGGCGCTGGCATCGTCCCCCACGCTGCGATCACTGAGAAGAAACGAGGCGCAGAGCAGAGGCGCCAGAACTGTGCCGCAGGAATTGAAACCCTGAAGCAGCGTCATCCGAGGAATCGCCCTGTCGGTGCGTTCCACCAGGGTAATGACGATGTTTCCGGCGATTTGAAGAAAGGTGATTCCTCCAGCCAGTGCCAACAGGGCCAGCAGCACCAGTGGGTAATTGTGCATGGCCGCCGCACCGACGAAGCCCAGGCAGCCCGCAGCCATGACCAGGCATCCTGCCGCGATCACACGCATATAGCCGGTCCGCACCAGCAAGGCCGTCACCGGCAGCGCAAAAAGCAGATAACTGGAATGGAACGCCGCCTGCACCAGTGCAGCTTGCGTATAATCCAGCCCCATCAACAGCTTGAGGCGTGGTACGAGCAAACTCACCAGCGATACGACGAAACCTCCCATGAAATAGGTTCCGATCGAAAGATTGAACATGCGCGCGGCGCGCGAACGTTCCGTCACTACTTGGGCCTGCGCAGATTCCCCCGCAACGCCGGACCTTGAAACCATATCGGCGCCCTCGAATTCTTGTTTTGCCGCCGATCATAACCAAAACCGAGCGCCGCCGCGCGC
>FTCV01002671.1_pt1 | contig 70712 bp, 56 predicted proteins | sample 1639691 | NCBI WGS metagenome assembly FTCV01 (sample SAMEA3914864, study PRJEB12502) | metagenome | biome: forest; material: soil | place: USA | collected 2012-03-12 | depth 0.3 m
CCATCGTTGCCGAAGGTGCCGTTGCCCAATTGCAGCGTGCTGCCCGTCGCAATCGTGGTTCCGCCGGAATAGTTATTGCCGCTATTCGTCAGGATCTGAATGCCAGGTCCATTGACCGTGACGGCGCCTGTGCCGGTGATAACGCCATTGAAGGTCGCCGTGCCGAAGCGGTTGTAGACGAGCGTGCCGTTATCCGTGATGCCACTCGTATTGGAGATCGTGCCGTTGTGGCCCGCCGTACCATCGCCCAACTGCAGGGTGCTGCCGGCGCCGATGACCGTTGCTCCAGCAAATGTATTGGCATTCGTGACCACCACCGTGCCCGAGCCCGTCAGATTGATGCCAGTGGTTCCCGCAATCCCATTGGCGCCATCGAGCGTGTAGGTCTTGGCGCTGGTGTTGTTGAAGGTCACGGAACTCGGGTGCACATCACCGCTGTTGAGATGGACATTCGTATTCGACGCAGTGTCGTCGAAGATCACAGAGTCACCCGGATTGTCGATGTAGGCCGTTGCGCCGCCGCCTTGCACCACCCAGTTATTGGTCGCGGTATCCCAGTTCTGAGTGAGATTCCCTTTCCAAACGATGGAGGCCAAGCCGGTCACGTTCAGGTCGAGCTCATTTGGATTTGAGCCATTTACGCTGAGGTTGCCAAGCGCCCGATTCGGCAGCGAGTTGGAGAGCGTGAACAGACTGGCGTTGACGCCGCCGCTGTAGTCGAGCAGCGCATAGCTGCCGAGGCCCGGGATTGCGGTTGTGATATTGATCGTCACGGTATTGCCGTTCGTATTCAGCACGCCCGAAGGGATGTTCAAAGAGCCCGGAGCGCCTGCGGCCGGGAGCTCGTTGAAGTTAATGGAACCATTCTGACTGAAGGTCAGCCCACCGTTCAGCGTGAGCGTACCGACCCCAGCGTGACCCGCTTCCAGAACGCCACCCGCGCTGACAGCGCCGATGGTCACGCCGCCAGCAATCGTGCCCTTGCCGCCCAGGGTTGCCCCGGCGCCATTGACTGCGAACGTACTGCCCGTCTGCGCGCCATCGATGTACAACTTGCCGGCGTTGACTGTCGTCGCCCCGGTATACGTGTTGTTGGCGCCCGAAAAGACGATCGTGCCGTTGTTGTTCAACGCGATGCCCGCGGTCGTGGCGTCACCCTCGACAATCGAATTATCGACGAGGACGGAACCGATACCGGTGATATTGTTGGTGAAATCAACGCGGCCGCCATTACGGGCGGTGAAGGTCGTGGTTCTGCCGGTGGTAGGATCTTCATTCAGAGCAACCGTACCAGTCAGCTGGCTGTAATCGTTCGTGACACCACCGAGGACGGCGCTGGCGTAAACGACATTCGCGCCGCCGACCGCGATGTTGCGACCGCTGGTCTCAGTAGGCGAGCCACCAACGCCTCCATTTGCTCCTGAAGTGAGGAAGCCAATGTGCGCGCCGGCAGTCGTCGGGACGGCGGTGCCGCCGCCTGGATTCACCGAAGCACTGGTGCCGACCTGCATGGTCGCATTGCCTTGGCCAAGCGCGCCGGTCACGACCGGGGTTTGCACCGGGAGCGCAGGATCGCTGGCCGCAACGTAAATTGCGCCGCCGTTGATCTGCAGCGTCGCCGCAGTGTAGGAACTATTGGCATTGGAGAAAATCAAACCGCCATTGCCGTCGAAGTTGACGTTGTTCGTTCCGCCGGCGGAGTTGATGATTGCGCCTCTGTACTCGCCTTCGGGCGTGGAACCCACGCCGCGAATCGACGCGTATCGACGGCTGGGGCCGCCGTCCAAGTCAAATTGATTCAACAGAATCAAGGTGCTGTTCGCGGTGGGAGAACCCAGGACGAAGTGGTCGCCGCTGCCTTGGCCGAACGTGGTCTTTTCCTGCAAGATCGCGAGGGCAGTGCCAGTCGAGTCAACCAGCCCCACCGTCCGCGGAATGCTGCTATTGGTGGGGTCGTAAGCGGCGAAACCCGTTCCGTCGTTGCTATTGCCAAGGAAGCCGAGAACAATTTGGCCCTTGCCAGCCACCGCACCGGTAGCCACCGCCGTCCCGTTGTTTAGCGTCGCTGCGTTGACAACCTGGAACGAGAAATCCGAATTATTCCCGGTCGGATCAGAGCCGATCGTCCCACCGATTTCCAGAACGGAAGCCGAGAGCAGCGTCCCAGTCGCATTCATGTTGATGCCTGCGAGGGACGAATTTAGACTGCCGGCCACCCCGCCGAGAGCGGCGGAATTGCGAATCGAGGCGATCGAGGTGCCGCCCGCGATCGTGTTGGTGAGATTCAACGAGCCAGGGTTCGAATTTGTACCGCTGAGGATGAGTTCACCGTTCGTAACGTTCGTCGGGCCGGTGTAGGTATTCACTCCCGCGAGTTCCACGACGCCGACTCCAATCTTGCGCACCGTCACCGCGCCGCCGCCCGGGCCGTTGGAGTCAATAATCCCGGCCGTCACTTTCGCACCCGTGGTGAGCGAGGTGGAATTTGAAGTATCGAAGGCAATGGTGGAACCAGCGAGCAAACCGTTGTTGTTATTGTTCGCCAGATTCGTGAGCAGTGTTCCCACTTGCGCGCCGGTGAAATCGTTCGGTCCGCTGACATTCAGCCCGATGGTCGCCCCGCTGGCGACGGTGATATTCGACGGCGTCCAGTTCGCGGTGTTGCCGTTGTAGAGCGATGACGGAGAGGAGAACTGCAGCGAGCCAGTCGTAATCGTGGTGGGGCCGGTGTAGGTATTCGTGCCCGTGAGAACGAGCGTGCCGTTGCCCAGCTTCGTGAAGCCGACGGCGCCGCCACCTGTTCCGGTAGAATCCTTGAGCGAAGAACTCAAAGTCACCGGCGCCGTGGCGTTCGCAGTGCTAATGGCAAAATTCGAACCGGCCTGGAGGCCGTTGTTGCTCACACCGGTCGTCAAGCCGCTAACCAGCGTGCCAACCTGGGCATCCGTGAAATCAGTGGCGCCGCCGACATTGACCGCCAGAGTCGCGCCGGAGTTGACACTGATGTTCGCGGGCGTCCAGCTCGCCGTATTGCCGTTGTAGAGTGAGGCCGGCTTGGCTAACTGCAGCGTGCCGTTCAAAACCGTCGTCGCGCCAGTATAGGTGTTGGTTCCCGACAGCGTCGTCACACCTGAACCAAATTGGTTCAAAGCACCGCTGCCCGAGATATTCGTCGCCTGGGTGATCGGGGCGGTAAGATTGTAGTATAGCGTCCCGTTGTTCGTAATCGCGGAACCCGAGGTCGCGCCGGTTGTCCCACCGTTGCCAATGAACAGCGAGGCGCCGGAATTAATGGTCGTGGCCCCTGTGTAAGTATTGGAATTCGTGAGAATGACACTATTCGTGCCAGCAAGCGTTACCGTGGCTGGGCCGGCAATCGCATTGGTTCCCGAGAACGTGTAGGTCGAGCTGCTATTGTTGAAGGTAATTGTCGCAGGATGCACGTCGCCCGAGGTGATCGCCACACTAGTGACGCCCGTCGAATCATCGAAAATCACTTTGTCCTGGACTTCGACGAAGGCCGTCGGATTCGAGTTGAACGTGAAATTCAGATCCGTGGTATTCCAGTTTCCGGACGAAGCGCCGGTCCAGACGATTGAGCCACCCAACGTCAAGAGGGTCAGATCCAACTCCTTCGCATTCCCAGCATTATTACTGAAGGTGAAGGTAGGACGACCGATGAGGCCCGACACGTTATAATTGGCGGGATTTGGGTTGCCCGCGCCCGTGAACGTGAGGATCGAGTAGGACCCGATCGGGGTATTCACGGGCAAATTGACGTTGAGCACGCTCGTGCCGATCGTGAGGTTTCCGCCGATGACCAAGTCGGAGGCGGCTCCAGGCGCCGGCAGTGTGGTATGGTTGGCGAAATTCAGCTTGACGCCGGTCGGATTCGGGTTCGCCGTGCCGCCAATCGTCAAGCCGCCAGCCAGGGTCAACACCCCGGCGTTGCCGTGACCGGCTTCGATCGAACCGTTATTCACGAGGACGTTCACCAAGCCGTTCACCGTTCCCGAACCACCGAGTGTGCCAACCGCGGTGACAACGAGGGTCACTGGGGTCACCGTATTGGATACATTTACAATGCTTCCAGCCGCTGTGGATCCGTCAACGTAGAGCGTGCCGGCATTAACCCCCGTAGCGCCGATGTACGTGTTTGAGCCCGTCAACGTCGTCGAACCCGAGCCCACCTGCTGCACCTGACCAGGTCCCGCGATATTCTTCGCGATGGTCAAACCAGCATCTGAACGGTTGAACTTGAGGGTGCCGCCCGACTGCACCGTAATCGAGCTGGTGCTATTGATGGAACCCGCCGTGCCGCCATTTCCAAGCTGAAGGACACCGTTCTGGACAACGGTCGAACCGGTGTAGGTATTGTTCGCACCCAGAACGACGTTGCCAGCTACAGCATTCGCATTTCCGAAGCTGACGTTGCCCGTGGCGCCGTAATTGACGTTGCCCGTTCCCTGAATGAGCGCGTTGATGAGGAAATTCGAATTCAGCAACGTATCGTCGATCGTCGAGGCCGTGACATTAGCGGTGGTGTAGGTCGCATTATTACTCACCGTCCCGATCAGGTTGATCGTACCGAGGAAAGTCTGGTCACCGCTTGTGTCGAACTGCGCACCCGCGAGAATCAGATTGGACACGGTGACCGTCTGATTGATGCCACCCCCACCCTTGAGCAGGAAACGACCGCCGGCATCGATCTGCAGGCTCGAAGTTCCTGTCCCAGACTGGTTCGAGCCGCACGCGGCGCCGAAGGAAGCGTTAAAGTTATCGTTGAACGTTCTGACGTAGAAGGCGGTGCTGATCGCCTTATCTTCGTAGACGTTTCCGTTTGCCGTCGGGGCCACACCGCCAGTTGAGCCCTGCGTGGTGGTCACCCACCCGCCAGCGTTGGCGCCGCGAAGCGTCGCGTAGAAGCTCGAGTTGCCGGTGACGCCATCGCCACCTCCACCAAGGACGTAATTGACCGATTTTGCTTGAGGGATGAAGCCGCTGCCGAGAACGAGAGCGGAAATCGGGAGGGCCAGGATGGCCGGACGGGACTGGAGCCGCTCGAGGAGATTCCGGCGGGGGTCGCGGCGAGCTTTGCGGCGAGTGGGGACAGGGGTAGTCTTACGCATACGATTTTCTTCGGTTCGGTGGGCTGTAGGAATGTGGACGGCAAAGGGGCAGGTCCTCCACCTTGACACTCAGCGCCGCTGTTTGAACTGAGCGGAGGAGGTTGGAGACGCAGGTCCTTGACCGTACTAAATGCTGCTTTGCGATCATTGCAAGGTCATCGTCATCTCCAGCTGCAATTTGCGCTCCAGTTTCGCCTCATCCTGAAGCGAATGCGCCGTTCGGTCTTCAGATCTCCCCAGTCAAAAATATTCCGCAACGTCAAGAACGGGCTTTTAAATCTCGTGATGAAAACAAAAGCGCCCGAAAGCGTCCATTTGACAAAGCACTACAGTGCGAAACCATTTTGCGGACAAATTCTTCCAACGGCGCATCCGCAAGAAGGAATTATAGATTCGCATCACGCATCGAGTAATGTCGCGCTGGACGTCGAGTAATGACGCGTTGGACGTCGGCTATCGTGATCGGAACGCACTGTTTGTTGTCGACTTATTTCCGCCCGCCCAATCCGCTGACCCACTTTCCCTTTCGCACGATGCGGTCGATCACGATTCCCGCGCGGCGAAATGACGCCAATACCTCCGCCTCCTGCTCGCGCAGGACGCCGGAAAAGATAAGCCGTCCGTCCGGAGCGACAGCGGAAGCGATCTTTGGCGCGGTTTCGACGAGCAAGGTGCTGAAGAGATTGCTGATGACTACGTCCCACGTCCGCAGCGGCTCCCAATCCCGCACGTCGAGCTTGCGCATGACGACGCGCGACAGGCCGTTAACCCGGATGTTTTCCTTGGCCGTCCGCACGGCGTGCGGATCGAAATCCGCGGCATCGACGCGGGCCGCGCCGAGCTTTCGCGCAGCGATGGCGAGGATGGCGGTGCCAGCGCCGAGATCCAGCGCTTCCCACGACTGGCCTTCACGCTCGCGGCTGACATCGGCAATGAAGCGCAGGCAGGTGGCTGTGGTATCGTGTTCACCAGTGCCAAAGGCCATTCCGGCGGGAATGAGAATCACGGCCGGACCGCGCTCCGTCTCGGCATTCGCGGCCAATTCCTCTGCGGTCGAGACCACGAGGAGCTGTTTACGAATGCGGATGGGCGGGCGCGGTTTTTCTTCCGGCATCGTGAGCCATTTCGATTCCGAGACCTTGCCGCCGAACATCTTCAGGAGCCCGTCGGCTTCCGTCTTCGTGATCCCATGCGCCTCGATGCGCACACTGCGGGCGCCGGGAAACTCGATCGCCATGGCTCGTTGCGGCCCGAGGAAGGCCAGGCGCTCCAGCCAGGCATCGGCCCACTTGGCGGCGCTCAGTTTGCGCCAGGAGTAGCGCTGGGCTTTGCTCGCGAGCTTGGGCGCATCGGCGCGCGGCGCCGGGGCGGAAGACGCGGCCTTCTGCTTTTTTGCGGGAGTCGATTTCGGGGCGGTCATTTCTTGCGGAAAAAGATGATGTGCTGGCGGGGCAGGCTTTCATTGGTCTCCACCCATTCCATTTCCGGAAAGACGGCCATCTCCTTTTTGACCTGCGCTTCCGTCATCTTGTGGACGAGCTTGATCGGCACGGAGGGATCTTCTCCGCGGAATTCCACAAACACCAAGCGGCCGCCCGGCTTCAGGCCGCGGATCATACTCTCGGTCATTTCATAGGGCTGATCGAATTCATGATACACGTCGACCATGATGATGAGATCAATCCCGGCCGGCGGCAGCTTCGGATCGGTGGTCGTGCCGAGCAGCGACTGGACGTTTTTGATGTGCAGGAGCTTCAACTTGCGTTCGATGAGATCGATCATTTCCTGTTGGATCTCCTCGGCGTAGACGAGCCCGTCATCGCCGATGCGCTTGGCCATGCGCTTGGCCATGCGCTGGGAAATATAGCCGGTGCCGGCCCCAATATCGGCCACCTTGTCGCCAGCCTTCAGCTTCAGCACATCGACGAGAAGATCCGTTCGCTCCTCTTCCTCGCGCTCCGGACGCTCCAGCCAGCCGGCGGCCTGGTGGCCCATGACCTGCGCGATTTCCCTCCCCTGATAGAAAACGCCGATGCCATTGGGATCGTGATCGGCGCGTTTCTCGTAGCGGGGAGGATCTGCGGCCCAAAGTGGCGCAGCAAGCAACGAGAGCAGGAGAAGGCAGCGGGAGAAGGCCATGGCGGGGCTCATCAAAGACGCTCCGGCGGCGCTTGCCAACGGCAGAGATTTGCCACACCAGGGATACGCCCATGGCCGTAGCTCGGCGGGTTTAGCTTTTCGCCGGTCCTCCAGACGGTACACTGGCGGTGTCTTGCGCAACTTCTTTTCCACCTATTTCCGAGGCATGGCTGCCGCGTGGCTCGTGCTCGCCGTTTCTCTCGGCGCGGTGGGCATTGCTTTTTGGAAAGTGCGGGAAAGCGCGCTCTGGCGAGATCGAGCGCGCTTCGCAGACGAGGTGCAGGCGACGGTGGATGAACTGAATCTTCGGCTCAATCGCTATCAGGAGTTGGAGGAAATGCTCCGTCGCGCCTCGGAAGTCTCCGACGAAATGACGGAGTCAGAATGGCGCCGCATCGCCGCGAGCATCGATTGGCAGCGGCGTTATCCCTTGCTCATGGGCATCGGCTATGCTGATGCCGTCGGCGAAACCGCGCCCGTCCGCTTCATCGAATCGCGAATCGCCGGCATCGAGTCGCCCGACGGCGCAGACTTGACCAAAATTCCCGAGTGGAGCGAGGCCTTCGCCACAGCGCGCTCCACGGGACACTCCGCTACCGCGCAAGGCCCGGACCTTCTGCCGTACAAAAAGAATTCCACGATCGTTATTTTTGGCCCCGTTTCGCAGAAAACCAAGGGCCCGGCTCCCGCGCCCGCTCCTACTTCCGCGCCTGCCCCTGCTCCCGCGCTGCGCGGATACGTATTGGTTTCCTTCGATCCGGATGGGCTCCTCCACGTCCCGCCGCACAGCGTAGCCAACGAGATGCTGCATATCCAGCCGCTCGAGTCCCCAGTTGTAGTGCAAGACGAACCGGACTTTCTCAAGACGGTCACGATCCCCGCGCTCGGCCACCAGTGGACGATGCGTTTCTCTCCCGGCGGGGGATTCGTGCAGGACTCGCGCTCGGCGCTGCCCTGGTTGGTCCTGCTCGGCGGCATCGCCGTGAGCTTCCTGCTTTTCGGCATCGTGTGGGCGCAAATGCGCCTGCGATTGCGCGAGCAACTTTACCGCACCGAACTGGAATCTCGCATCGCCGAGCGGACGGCCGAGCTGCAGGAAGCGAATCGCCGGCTGGAACAAGCCGTGACGCACGAACATGAGCTCGGCGTCCTGAAGAGCAACTTCATCTCCATGGTCTCGCACGAGCTGCGAAATCCGCTCTGCATCATCCTGTCTTCGTCCCAGATCCTGGAGCGCTATCGGGATCGCATCTCGCCGGAGAAGAGCGCGGCGCAGTTTGCCGCCATCCAGAGCGCGGTCGAGCGCATCACGAGTCTGACGGAGGAGGTGCTGCTTTTTGGCCGCTTCGAGGCGGGCCGCGTGGCGCTCACCCTCGCGCGAGTGGATCTGCCAGCCTTTTGCTCAGTAGTGGTCGACGAAGTGCTCTCCGCGACGCACCAGCGTTGCGCTATCGCTCTGAGGGTCGAGGGTGTCTTTGGCGAAGCCGAGTGCGACCAGAAGCTGCTCCGGCACATCCTTTCAAATGTGCTGCAAAATGCCGTGAAGTATTCGCCGCCGGCGGCGCTCGTCGATTTTACGCTGCGGGCCGCGAATCAGTGGGCCGTCTTTGAAATCAAGGATCGCGGCATCGGCATCCCCGCCTCGGAACAGCCGCGGCTTTTCACCACTTTCCACCGCGCCGGCAATGCCGCGCACCTGCCGGGCACGGGTCTAGGTCTGGTCATCGTGAAACGTTGCGTCGACGCCCACAGCGGCGCGATCGAAATCTCCAGCGCCGAAGGTCTCGGGACGCTGGTCACCATTCGCCTGCCTCTCACACCACGCGTGGCGGCCGCCACAGAACTCGACGTTCCCACGGAAGCCGAAAATCGCTCCCGGCCAGCCGCCAAATTGCACACATGAAGACAAAGATCCTTTTGATCGAAGATGAACCGCAGATGCGGGACAATCTGCAAACCGTACTCGAACTCGAAGGCTACGAAGTGCTGGCCGCCGCGGACGGGATTCGCGGCCTGGAGCTAGCGCAATCGGAGGCGCCGCAGATCATCCTCTGCGACATCACGATGCCCGGCATCGATGGCTATCAAGTGCTGGCTACCCTGCGCGCGAATTCCGCCACGGCCACGCTGCCCTTTTTGTTTCTCACAGCGAAGAGCCGCAAGCCGGACGTCCGCGCGGGGATGAATCTGGGAGCCGACGATTATCTCACCAAGCCCATCAGTGTTCCGGATCTGCTAGGAGCCATCCAAGCCCGGCTGCGCCGTGCGCAGGAACAACAAACCCTGCCGCAACTCCGCTCTCCTGAACAACTGCAAGCCATGGGCGGGCTCACGCCCCGCGAGGCGGAAGTGCTTTACTGGGTGGCCCAGGGGAAGACCAATCCGGAGATCGGGCTCATCCTCGATGTCAGCGTGGCGACCATTAAAAAACACGTGGAGCACATCTTCGAAAAGATCGCCGTGGAGAATCGCAGCGCGGCGATCTTGCATGTGCTGGAATTTTGCCGGAAGCATGCGGAGCCGCCGGCGGCGCAGGCGTAAATCAGCGCACAGTTTCTACGGTGGTGGATTCCGCGGTGGGAGCCGGGTGAGTCACCGTCTCGCTGGTCGTGGTTGTGGTGGTCGTCGTCCGGGGTTGGTCATCCGCGCAAGCGGCGAGAAGCGCGACAGTCGCAGCGGCGAGAACAGAGAGAATAACAAGTTGTTTCATGAGTTGGAGATGGAATGCTTATTTGTCGAATAGGGTATGTTTCATTGCAGGCATCGTGGAATACGCCTGTTTTGCGCGTATGCGGACCACGACGCTCGTCGCGCTTTGGGAGGCCTTTTTGAGTGCTGGCGCTGGCTCCCGCTTTGTCCGCGCAGCATTCATTGAAGCGTTGGGTTCGCCCTTTGTTTCGGAACGACGCGGCGGACTTCGCGTCCAGCGTGCGCTTTAAGCTGACAAAGCGGGAGCAAGCTCCCGCACTCCATAGGCGCTGGCGCGGCCGCCCGCCGTTTCGAGTTCTGCAGCGCTCTCACTAGTTAACGTGAGAAGAAGCGCTGCATTCAAAAAAACCTAAGCCCGGCGCCATGCAAGCATGGGCGCCGGGCCGGTCACACACACAGCCAAAAATGGCCGGTGGCTGTCGTCACATCTATTTACCGCTCACTCTTGTCCTTGGCGGAAACTCCTTCGCGAGCGGCTTCGCTGCGGGGCGAGGCCTTTTCGGCGGAAGCTTCTGGCCGGCTGGATTCCGGACGCTCGGCGCGGGCGCCGGCGTTCCCACGCTCCGGACGGTCGGCGCCTGGAGCTGCAGATCCATGTTCGGTAGAGGTCCGCGGCTTTTCCTCAGCAGAAGCCTTGGCTTCCGGGGTGGCCTTACGGGAACTGGCGGCTTCGGAGCGTTCCGTGGCGGCTTCGGCGCCATTGCGCTCCGCCTTGGTTTCCCGACTAGTCTCGGCTTTGGCGGACTCTGCCTTGGATTCGCGAGCGGTCTCCGCCTTGGCTTCACGAGCTGACTCCGCTTTCGCTTCGCGGCCGGTCTCGGCCTTCTCACGGGTGGACTCCGCCTTTAGTTCCCGAGCGGTCTCGGCTTTTGTTTCCCGGTTGGCCTTTTCGGCATTGTTGTTTCCTTCGGCATTAGTGGCCGAACCAGTCGCGCGCTTTGCTTCTTCCCGAGCAGCCGCTGCGGAACCAGCCTTCTCTTCACGAGCGCGTTCTTCGCTGTTGCGGGCTTCCGGCGTCTGCGCACGTCCCTGGTTGGCGCGCTCGTTGGCGGGTTGACCGGGCTGATTGGGATTGCCCTCCCGATTTTGCTCGATGTTGCTGCCTGGCCGACCGCTGGGCGTCGCTTCATTGGGAGTGCGACCGTTGTTCTCATTCGGCACGCGGGCGTTGCCTTCGTTCTGTCCGCGAGCAGCGGCGTTATTCGGCTCGCCGCGGCGCTCGTTGGCGTTGTTGGCACTATTATCCACGCCGGGGATAATGGCATTGGGACTGGCGTTGCCGTTGGCATTGCGCTCGGCGCCCGGCTGAACCCCATTGCGATTATTGAGATCGCCGCGCTCTGCCGGATTATTCGACGGATTCCGATTCTCCAACATCCGTTCCGATCCCTGGGCGTTCACCGCAGGATTGCGACCGTTGTTCTGGCCTTCGACATTTCCACGATTGTTTTCGCCATTGGCCACGGCGCCGTTTTCACGCTGCGCTGCGCCATTGGCGGCGCGATTGCTCTCGTTTGCTCCGGCCGTAGCGGCCGTCCGCTCGAAGCGAGGCTGAGCCGGCAATCCCGCGGGAGTCTTCGGTGCGTCGCGATGGATTTCCGCGCGCAGTTTCTCGGCCTGTGGCACGCCGTTCCAGCCGTGGTTTACCTGCACGCGATCCAGCGTTCGCGCCACGTGCGGCGGAGTCGCCCGTTCGGAAAAATTGACCCTTGGCGCTGCCACATGGAGCGTATTGCCTTCGATGGAGGAACGGAAAGATTCTTCCCGGAAATTGCCATGCTCAAAGGCGACGTCGGTCCGCGCATCGATCTGCAATTGGCGGATCGGCTGTGCCACCTCACGCGAAACCACGTCGTAACGAGGTCCGCCGACGTGGACGAAATTGTCGCTATAGCGAATGTCCGTCACCGTCTTCGTCTCGGAGATGATGGTTTCATTTTGTGGCAAGCCCACGACCACGGTGGCGAGATCCGGCGCGCCGAGCTGGCGGGTCTCGACAAAGTTATAGGAGGCCGGCCCGATGTCGTAATAGGAATCGGCCCAGGCCTGAATGCCGACGCTCTCATCGAATCTCGCTTCCGGCGGAAGCGGCGCCCAGCCGACATATTTATCGCTCGTGCGCCAGGAGACCCAGGCCGGCGCCCAGGTGGATTCCGGCACCCAGACCCAGCCGGTGTCCGCGATGTCTGCCCAACGGCCGTAATGATAGGTGGCCCAGGCATGCGGCTCCTCCGAAACGAAGGTCCAGCCATCATTCGTGTAAGCCCAGCTGCCCTTGGTGTAGGGTCGCCAATCCTTGGCGGCGTCTTTGGGATGCCAGACATAACCGTAGTCGGCGGTCTGGATCCAATCGCCGTAGGGCTGGAGGGAATCGTAGAACAGGTCTACGGAGACGTCGGCCGCGGCGGCGCGGCCGGCGAACGCGGCGGCGGAAAGGACCGACGCGGCAACGAGTGCGATAGTTTTTCTCATGGTATTTAAGTTGTTTAACAAAGGGCGAGCTCCGCACACTCGGCGCGGTGAGACCCGGGTCATGAGATATCGGGCCGCGGCGGCAAACGAGCCGTATGCCAGCCTCTCGGATTTCGTTAACTTCCTCGCCGCGAAAGCGATCCTCCGCGTGAAAGTTAACTGCGCATCAAGGATGCGCCTTCACTATGCTCAGCGCCGCGGCCCCTGCCACGGCTACGGCTCCGCCCAATACCGCACGCAGGGACGGGCGTGTGCCCTCGATCAAAAACGCGAGCAAGATGGTCACGAGAGGAGAAGTCGCCACGATCGGCAACACCAAACCGCTGGGCGCCGACTTCAAGGCCCATTGATAACAACCGACGCCAATTGTGGGACCAGCGAGCGCATTGCCCAACACAAACGGCCAGCCTTTGCCCCACTGGCGTTTTTCCACTTCCGAACCTTGTTTCGGCCGAAACACCCAGAGGCAGATCAGCGTCATCAAGACCCCGCCGAGGATACGCTGATAGGCTGCCGTGCCGCCATCGATCTCGAAGTGGGCGAGCGTCGAGACGGCGATGGCCTTGCGCGAAATGACGGCGCCCAGCGCCTGCCCCAGGGCCGAGCCGAAGCCGAAGGCCACGCCGGTCCAGAACACTCGCCGATCGCCTTCGGCGCCATGATCCGGGGCCAGCGCCAGCACGACGCCGGCGAGAATCAGAGCCGCACAGCCCAGTTCCTTGCCGCTCATCTGGGTGCCAAGCCAGTAGTACTCGACCACGGCAGCGATGGGCGCGGCCAGGCACTGCGTAAGCAAAATGGAGAGCCGCGGCCCGATGCGCGGCAACGCGCCAAAGAGCGCCATGTCGCCCAGGCCAAACCCGATGACCCCGCTGGCGAAGAACCACGCCAGCCCCGGACCGCCCAATCCCGCGCCGCGGGTGTGCGCCCAGAGAGCGAGAAGACATGCGGCCAGGACAATACGGCAGAGATTGGCCACGCCGGCTCCGAGCAGCCGCGCCGAACGCGCTGCGAAGATCACGGAGAAGGAAAAGAAGATCGTGGTGAGGAGGGAGGCCAACATGGAGCCCGCCACTTTTCCGCCGCGCACGGCATCTGTCGAGGAGCGCGTTGCCGCCGGCGGATCTTAAGACAGTATGAGCGTCGCCGCCGATAGAGGTAGCGTATCCCCGCGGGCCAAGCTACAAGGCCAGATGCAGAAACGACTATTTACGGAACTCGGCCTTTCGCCGGAATCGCTCAAGGCGGTGGCGCGCATGGGTTTCGAAGAGGCTTCGCCGATCCAATCGGAAGCTATCCCGGCGATTCTCTCCGGCCGGGATGTGGTGGGCCAATCGCAGACGGGCTCAGGCAAAACCGCAGCCTTTGCCCTGCCGGCAATCGAACGCGTGGCTCCCGACCTGCGCGCGCCGCAGATCGTCGTCCTCTGCCCCACACGCGAACTCGCAGTCCAGGTCGCGGAAGAGATCGCCAAGCTGAAATTCTACCATCCGCGCGTGCGCGAACTCCCCATTTATGGCGGGGCGAGCTACGAGCGGCAGTTCCGCGGCCTGCAGAGCGGCGCGCAGATCATCATCGGCACACCCGGGCGCGTGATCGATCACCTAGATCGCAAGTCGCTCGATCTGAGCCATCTGCGCATGCTCATTTTGGACGAATGCGATCGCATGCTCGATATGGGCTTTCGCGAGGACATCGAGCGCATTCTCGAGTCCGCGCCGGCGGAACGGCAGACCGTCTTTTTCTCGGCCACGCTGCCGAAGCCGATCCAGACGCTCATCCAGCGGTTTTCCCGCGATCCGCAGATGATCCAGATCGCGTCGCAAACCGTCGATGCGCCGAACATCGAGCAGGCCTACTACGAGGTGGGACGCGGCTCGAAGCTGGAGGTGCTCTGCCGCCTCATCGACATGCAGGACATTTCCTATGGAATTATCTTCTGCAGCACGAAGATGATGGTCGACGAGCTTACCGAGCATCTAACGACCCGCGGCTACACGGCGGACAAACTCCATGGCGACATGACGCAAGCCATGCGCGATCGCACGATGCGGCGCTTCCGCGACAAACGCGTGGAATTTCTGGTGGCGACAGACGTCGCAGCGCGTGGACTGGACGTGGAGAATGTGGAGGTCGTCTTCAACTACGATCTGCCGCAAGACCCTGAGGACTACGTCCATCGCATCGGCCGCACCGGCCGCGCCGGCAAGAAAGGCCGCGCCATTACCTTTGTCTACGGCCGCGAGATCTACAAATTGCAACAGATCCTTCGCTATACGAAGGGCCGCATCAAACGGGAAGACGTGCCGACGATCAATGCCGTGGAAGAGAAGCGCACGAGTTCGCTTTTCGAGACCCTTCGGCAGACCCTGGAGCAAGGGGACTATCCGCGATACGACGAATCGATCGATCGCCTCCTCGACGCCGGCCACACGGCCTCGAATATCGCGTCCGCCCTGGTGTCGCTGCTCGCCGGCGACAAGCGGACGGGCGAACGCATTCCGGAAGACGACGGCAAGCAGCGCTCGTCCTACAAAGTTACCAGCGATGGCGGCGTCTCGACGAACTATCCCAAGTATGTCCCACGGGCTCACGATACCGCTTCCGCTCGCCCCGCGCCCGCGCCGACTCGCGCAAAATCCAAGACCGGAGCAGGACCGGAAGGGGAAGCAGCAACTCGCCCGCCGGCTTCGGATACGCCGAAGCCCGTCCGGTCGCGGTCGGAAACATTCTCGTGGGAAGACGAACTGGGAGAACGGCCGCCAAGGCCGACAGGCAAGCGCAGCGACCCCGGTGAACTTCCCAGCCGGGTTTCGCACGAAGGCGGCATGACGCGCCTCGCACTCAACGTCGGGCGGGAACACGGCATCATGGTTGGCGACGTCGTCGGTGTCATCGCCGGCGTGACCCGTATCCCGAAAGAAATGATTGGCGCGATCAAACTGCTCACCCACCAGACGCTCGTCGATGTCGCGGAGGAATGCGCGGGAGCTGTGCTGAAGAAGCTCAATGGCATCCGGTTCAAAGGGCTTGAACTGAATGCTACGCCGGCTGCCGAGGCCGGTCCGCGCGGGCGCACCGAACGTCGGGAACGGCCAGAGCGCAGTGAGCGGCCGGAACGCTCGGAACGCCCGCCCCGGCGGCGCGAGCGGTAAAGGCTGCTAACTCAACAAGAACCGCTCCAGCGCCCCTCCGAGGAGGTCGCGCGCGTCCCGCGCGACTTCGGACCGGAGCGGTTCCCAGCCCGTCTGGATCGCCATCGCATATTTGTCGGCCAGCGCGTCGGATATGATGCGGCGCGAGTGATCCCACTTGTAGATGATTTGATCGAGGATGCGCGCGTCGGAGTGTTGCGGAGTCATGCTCAGGCCGATCAACTCCAGGCGCATGCGGGTGATCTCATCGACCAGCGTCGGGATATTCATGAACCACCAGCAGCCGAAGATGTGCAGGTTGCGAAATTTACGCGCGGCCACGCAAAGCGCGTGCTGATTCTCCCGCGCCAGCATAGTGCAGAGAAACTTGTTTTCGGGAAAAGCGGCGCACATCCGCTCCAGCGCGCCGACATCCGCGATGCCGACGCTGTCGCCGGCCAGTTGCAGCGCCGGATTGACGCCGCGGCGGACGCCGATCATCACGGCGAAGGCCTGGCGCATCTCCCGCCCGTGCGGCATCACCGCGTGTTCGATGAGGCGGTTGGCGGCGGAGTCGCCCGGAAATTGAAAGTCCGGCGGCAGCGAGACCATGCAGTACTGCGCATTGAGGCGGCGCGTCCAGTCTGCGAGGAAGCGGCGCACTTCGCCGTAGGTCTTGCCCGAGAAATCCACCGATACGTTATACCCCCAATCGCGCAGTTTCGGCGCGGTCGCTTCCCAGTCGAGGAGGAGTGGATCGATGCGCAGCGCGGCCAGAAACCGGTCGTCGCGTTCGAATCCCTTTTCCCACAGCGGCCGCTCCTGATCGTCGAAGGGCGAATTGGTCATACAGACCTTGCGCACATTCGCGACCCGGAAGACCTCGGAAACAAAATCGCCCGCTTTCCACTGGGCGTAGTGCTGCCGGAGCGCAGCCAGATCCCGGCGCTTCACATCGAAACCCAGCGCATTCAACGTCGTGAGCACACCGCGGCACGCCTCGGAAACCGGCGAGTGCTCGATGAAAAGCTTTTCCCAAATGAGCTCGGCTTGTTGCGCCTTGGAGAGAGCCCAGAATTGCGCATAGGGCATGTCCATCCACCGAAAAGCTTCGGCCACCAGGTAGTGATAGATGAGCAGTTCGTCGATGCCCCAGAGCAACAAACTTCCCAGCGCGGGATCGTATACGTGCGTGTGGATGTCGTAGGCGGGTGTGGCGTTGACCACATCGGCCACAAAGGGACGAATTGCAGAGGCGGGGGCGGCGGGAGTCATGAGGGGAATGTTGCCTAACATCCTTTGAGACGGATCGCCGAACTTCAAGTTCGAAAGTCAACTACCGCCGGCAGGGATTCGACTCGATCAAGTCATCCGCGAAGTCGTTTCCGAAGAGTAGAGGGGTCTTGGAAAAGATCATAACGCCAGAAGCAACGAGGCGCCGCCCCTCTATCGTAAAAAACCCTGTATCACTCACTACCAAGGATTCTGCCGAGAATGCGCTTTTGCACCACCTCCCAGGTAGTGACTTGGCTGGGGTCGCGCCGATATTCTTCCATACGCCGCTCGACTTCGGCAAATTGCTCACGGGACACCGGAAAGTCCGCGGGATGCGCGGCCAGATCGTCCCAAAGTTCGGTCACCAGAATGAGCTTCTCCGCGGGCGTCAGCCGACTGACGGCGGGAATCTTCTCGAGAATCATTGCAGGAAAAATATCACCTATCTATCCGGCTTTCACCAACGTTCGAGTTGCCGCGGAAATCGGCAGCGCGCGCAATCCGACGCGTCTTGAAGACAGAAGTCTTCGTAAATCTGCAGCAGGCCTTGCTGCATCGCGGCGCTCTTCAGCAGCGGGCGCGCGCCTGAATCGGCGCCAAACAAACGGCCCGCCGCCACTTCGACTCGCCGGTTCGTCATGGGCGCAGCCAGCTGGCGATAAGCCTCCCAACCCTTTTCGTCTTCCAGAGTGGCGAGTGGAAGAAACACATTCATGAGCATTTCCACCACGCGCGCCGAACCTACGAGGGCCATCGGTTTCGCCGAGGGCTTCGACGAAATCGTGAAGTGATGGTCCCAATAGGGATCGCTCAGCTCCGCAAAAAAGCGCTGGATCTTCCGACAATCGGCGCTGCCGTACAAAGCCTTCAGGCGCGACCAGTTGCGCACGATCTGCGCGAGAGCGGCCAGGCGACGCTGCGGGTGATTCATGGGCCGCTGGCCGCCGAGTTTCCACAGCTCCGGCGCCACTTTTAGCCGACCAAACTCCGCGCGGCGCGCCCACCATTTTTCCCACAGAGCTCGCAGGTACCCGCGGGTATCGGAATCATAAGGATTGAGATCATCCGACGGCAGGAATCCGCTGAGGCCGAAAAGGAGCGGCTCAATTTCGTCTTTCGATTTCTGCAGGAGGCGCAAGGGCAGCCGCTGAGCGAGCAAGGTGAAGGGCAATTTGTTGCTTTTATACCCCAAAGTCACCGCCAGCGCGTGGTAGAGCGCTTCGTCCGGCCCGTGCATTTCGCGCAGCCGCACCAAGGCCGAGGTCTTGCGCCGCAGCCGATGTTGCGCCGCGGCCAGCAGAACGTCCCGGACTCTGTCGTCTGACATGAGGTTTAGCGGACCCGAGCAACGGCCCAGCTTGGCCTCGGGCAGGCTTGGCGGGTCGCCGGCGCTGAGCAGCGAGGGATCCACCAGCACCTGCGGCACGAGCCGATGTCCCTGCGTGCGGGTGAAAAAGGTGGACGGCCCGCGATGCGTAAAAACGTGGAGCGCCACCGATTCGTAGTCGGCATTCGCCCCATGCCCATGCCGTTCCCAATCGCGGACATCCATGTCGAATTCGATGGCGCCGCGCACGGGCTCGCGGCCATTGATCGCCACGGCCGCGTCGGCGAAATCCGGTCCGGCTTCGCGATTCCAGACGCCAAATTGCACAATGCGCACCGGTTCGCCCTCCGTCGTGCGGAACTCCCGGCCGAAGTCCCCGGCAAACCAATGCGCCTGCAGCTCGAGTTCCGTCCACTGTCGCGAGGAGCGAAACAGGGCCGTTTCCCGGATTTCCGGGGCCAGCAACTCGGCATAGCGATCAGCGGGAGACATGACGTACGCGCCTGATGACAGACCGCTATTTTTTCGCCGGCTCCGCCGGCAGGAACATTTTCAGGACGGCGGCCCCGTCCGACTGCGGATAGGCGGCGATCAGCTTTTTCGCCAGCGCGATGCCGTCCGCATGGCGACCCAATCCATACATCGCGCCGACTTCGTGGATCGTAACGCGGATGATATCGTCCGGGGCCTTGTACTGCTTGCGCGCTTCCTCGAAAGCGTCGATGGCCTGAGGTCGCGCCGTGATGCTCAAATCGAGCAGCCCAAGGCCTTCATAGATGGCGCCGCTGTGCAGCCGCGCGCCGGCCGCGCGCAGAGCCGCCTCGCCAGCCACGTGATCTTTGAACCACAGCACCGAGCCTTCCCGGTATAAATCCCATTCATTCTTTTCCTCCAAAACCGGCGCCACCGGATAAGGCCGATACAGCGGGTCGCCAACGAAAGTGCTCATCCAGGAAAGCATGCGCTCGGACATGTAAGCGCTCTCGGCAAAGTTATATCCCGACCGCAATCGATCGAAAAAGACGTCGAGGTGCGGGGTAAGATCGAGATAGGGCTCGTAGACATTCCCCAGGGTCGCGGCAGCGCCGGAAACCAACAAAGGCCCGCACCAGTGCGATACCGGATCGTGCAGCGTCGCCGCGCTGAAAGAGTGAATGTGCACCGCGATGGCCCCCTGCTCGAATTTGAATCCAGGCCGTGAGAACGGTCCGCTCACATTCTCCGAATACCAGCCGAAATAGAGCGCGGTGTGGCGCATGGGATAGGTATCCGGATACAGCCCCGGGCCTTCGTCGAGGACCACGGGAATGCCCTGCCGGCGGGCATTGTTCGCTAAATTGAAAAGCCATTTGTCCCCCTCCTCCAGGCCCGCCTCATGGATGCCGCGCGCATCGACGTAGGCGATGCCCTTCAGTCCCTTTTGCTCCGCGGCAATGGAATCGACGATCATGCGCCGCACGATGGCCGTGGAGGGCGCATCGAGCCGGCAGACCAGAATCATTTGCGGGATCTTGGCATCGGCAAAAGCCGCATAGCTCCGGTAGTACGGATTATTCAGCACGCCGGAGATGGGATGTTGACCCACGCCAAGCACCGAGAGCTCGGAATCCACGGACGCTTCGTTGTGATCGCCGATCGGCGGCGGTCCGCTGGGCTTGTCGCCGGGATAGTTTGCCGTCGGGGCGATCTTGAGCGGCATGCCGCGCATGAGCGCCATGTAGCGAATCTGATTCGAGACGGCCATGCCGACCGTATTGCCTGCGTCCGCCTGGGTCTTCCACCAGAGATTGGCCGTGAGCGCCTTGCGCAGAGGGTCCGCAATGAGGGCATCGAAGTCCTCCCGGGAGATCTCATCCGTCGTCGGGCAGGACAGACCGATCACATGGTCCTTGGGAACGTGCCGGTGTGTGGCGTAAAAGTAGGCCAGCTCGGACGAATCACGATCATTGCGATTGAAAACGACCAGAGTCGCCTCGGCATCCGCATGTTCGTCGCCCGGCTTTACCGCGCCATCCGGCGATGTGAGGAGACCCGAGGCGCCGGGCGCCGGCGTGGCGGGTGTGAGCAGGTCGGCGGCCCGGCCGGGAAGAACCGAGAGCGCAAAAAAAAGAGCGGCAAATGCGCCGAAAATCCGCGCACGGCTCATAGCGCCAACTCCAGCCCGTCGAAGGCGATGGTCACGGCCGGCGGCAATTCCGCCTGCAATTCGGCATGAAGGATGTCGTGGCACAGGTGCGTGAACCACGTATGGCCGGGACGGACTTTTTCGGCAAGGGCAAGGGCTTCCTCGATATTCATATGGGTCGGGTGCGGCTTGCGCCGCAGGGCGTCCACGATGAGATGCGGCACGCCGACGATTCGTTCGATTATCGCGGGCGCAACCTCCTTACAGTCGCTCAGATAGGCGGCGAGCATCTGCCCATCACGGCGAAAGAGGTAGCCATTCACCGCCGCCCGGCCGTGTTTCACCGGCAGCGGCGTGAGTTCCGTTTCGCCCAAGAAAAACGGCCCGTCGATGAGTCTCGGCTCGGGACGGATATAGCCGGGAAAACGGTTCTCGCCATTGAAGGCAAATTCGAAAGCCCGCTGGAGATGCGACATCGTGACGGCCGAGGCGTAGATCGGCAAATCCTGCTCCGGCCGACAAAACGGCCGCAGATCGTCAAACCCCATGATGTGATCCGCGTGGGAGTGCGTGTAAACGACGGCATCGACCTTTCTCACGCCAAATCGCAGGCACTGCGCGCGGAAGTCCGGTCCTGTGTCGACCACCCAGGCGGTTTCCGGCGTGCGCAGATAGATCGAAGACCGCATGCGGTTATCGCGCGGATCGGCCGACTGGCAGACGCGGCAATCGCATCCGACCATGGGCACGCCCTGCGACGTGCCGGTGCCAAGAAAGGTGAGGCTGAAATTCGCCATGGGCGGTGAGGATTCAAAAAACGAGGCAAGGGGCTGCGACGGGGATTTTCGCGAGAGCGTGAAGTGAGGGCGAGGGTATTGGATCGAAATACGTGGGCGACGAAAAAACGAAGCGGTTGCAGAGAATATCAAGCAGATGCTCCCAGTTGTTCAAAGAACAAGCGCCCTTCACTGAGTTCTTGAACCTCTCGCCTTCTGAAAATACGGTCCGGGAATGCGACTCACGCCAGACCAACTGGCCGAAGAGGCGATGCATTTGCCGCCCGCGTCTCGAGCGGAACTCGCAGAGAAGCTCGTCGAGAGCTTGGAATTTTCGGAGATCGACAGGGTGCAGACGCTTTGGGCCGTTGAGGCGATTAAGCCGGCGCTACGAGGTTCGCTCTGGTCTGGTCACGCCAATTCCGGGCGAGGAGGTCGTTGCCGAGATTCGCCACATCGTCGGTCGATGAAGTATGCCTTCCACCCCGACGCGCGCCTCGAATAACGTGACTCAGCTGCGTTCTATGCAGCGGGGCTTCACAGAATCAACCGAAACACCTAACGATGCGCTGTAGCGAACACGCCTTACGGGCGCGCGTTTTTCCCTACCACCGGAACTGGCCACGCCGCTCAAGTGTGTCGCTGAGCTTGGGACGTTAGGCAGCTTCGCAATGCGACGCAGACACGCGACCCGATCTCTGCTTGAGAATTAGAGTACGTTTCTTTGGCACGGCCACAGCGCTTGGGCTGGTCTCAGCAATTCTCACTTTCCATCTTCATCGACAATGATTTCCTGGCCTAACGAAGCGCTGCAGCGAACCGCTCCGGCTATCGTTGATTTCGTTAGGCGGCGCTCGCTCGTTCCTTATGACCACTCCTCCACCCGACATACTTGAAGCCGCGCTTCACACGCTCGACCGCGCGTTGGTCTACGCTCGCAACCTCAGCATTCAACCCACCGCCGACGACGCCCGACAGATCAACGACCTCATGGAGGCTATCCACGCTATCCCTGGCGACCTCACGCGCTGGGCGCCACACTCTTTCGACACGCTGCGTCTGCATCTCGCCTGCTTTCAGTACACTCGTTGGCCGGGGGCGCCCGATCTCGCTCATCTGTTCGACTCCCGTCTGGAGAGCCTTCGCCAGTGATACCTTAACAGTGCGCCGCAGCGAGTCTCGGCTGTGACTCACTAAGCTTCGCTGGTAAGGTCGCTCGACTGCACCATGAACGAGGACGACATTTTTGATCAGACAGAGGGCGCATACCTCTGCCTTATTCACCCGGTTCTACGCGACGATACCTATCGACTGGAGATTGCACCCGTGGTTGCGCTTGCGCCGTCAATGCCGGACGAACTGGTTGCATCCTTGATTACGGGCGCGTCCTGGCGCGAGCGTCTCCTCGGAATTTGCCTCGCGATGGCCAACCATCCTGCCTCATTTATCGAGCCGATGTTGCAGTCGCTTCGAGACCCTCGCGGCATTTCCATCATTCCGGCTTGCGCCGCTCTCGCAGTATTGACCCGACGCGGCAAATTCGCGATGACACAGACATTTGCCGAGATGTTTGACCGTCAGGTTTTCGATGGAGAAATTGGCTGGGCCACAGACAAGGCGATGCACTTTGCCGGATTACGCGCCGACGATGTTCCCGGGCGCGGCCCGCACTGCGGACAGATTTTCGGTGACCACATCCAAGTTTACAGTTGGATACACGCGTCATAACGATCTCCTTTCTCCCGCGATACCCAAGGCCCGATCCAGTCGAGAACGCCCGGCGCTATTTGCTCTTGTTCAGGAGATCGCGGACCTGATCGATGTTCAGCTGCTGGAGACTGCCGGTCCAATCGATGGCTCCGCTCGGAGTTGCCGGGATACCCGACTCACCTGGCTTATGCGGGTTGCCCAGCTTCTCGAAGGGCCGCTGCCCGGGATAGTCGCGCGATGCAGCCGATTTGCCGCTTTCCTGGGCATCTTTCACGGCGGCGCTTTTCACCGGAGCCCCTTTATCCGTGTCGGCAAATTTTTTGGTATTGGCGCTCTTCGTCGAAAAGAGAAAATCGCCCAGCCAGGACTTCGACCCGCCATAGGAGCGAGCGTCATAACTCTTCGAGGAAAATTTCTGATCGTAGCCGAATTCCTTCAGGCTGGCATTCTTCGAGAAGGTCGAGTGGCTCACCGGAGAAAAGGAGCTTTTCTCCAGGTTGTAGTTCAGGCTCTCGTCCGGCTTGCTATTGATGCGCTGCGATAGGGACAGCCGTTGCGCGATCTTCTTTTCCTGTTGCTGCGCATGCGCCGTCGTCGCGATGGCGACGAAAAAGAGTATGAGAAGGAGGGGGAGGAAGCGCACAGGTCGCAGAGGCTAGCATGGTCGTCAATAGGCCGCAAGGCGCACGGCGCCGCGCGTCAATCCGAGCCGGACTTGCATCGACCGCGCTTGTCCCCCATCTTCCCCGCCCCATGCAACCGCTGAAAGGCTTTCGAGAATTCTACCCCGAGGAGTGTGCACGCCGAAATTACATCCTCGCGCATTGGCGCGAGGTGGCGCGCCGCTACGGCTATGTGGAATACGACGGCCCCACGGTCGAACCGCTGGCGCTTTATGAGAAAAAGAGCGGCGGCGAACTCGTCGGCCAGCTCTTTACGGTCGGCGCGCTCGTGGAACAGCAGGAAGGCGCGCCCGCTTCGATCAAAGGCGCCCTGCGCCCGGAGATGACGCCGACCCTGGCGCGCATGGTCGCGACCCGGGCTCGGGATTACAAGAAGCCGCTCAAGTGGTTCTGCCTCCCGCAATTCTTCCGTCACGAGCAAAACCAGCGCGGGCGCCTGCGGGAATTTTACCAACTGAATTGCGACATCCTCGGCGAAGCTTCCGCCGGCGCAGATGCGGAACTCATCGCCACGGCGATCGATATGCTTCGGGCCTTCGGCCTTACGGAGAAAGACTTCGTCGTGCGGCTTTCGTCGCGCACGGCCTGGCAGCAATTCTTCCTCGCGCACGCCCGCCGCAGCGACGGGGCGGCCTTGCAGCCGGAGGACGAGTACGAATTCTTCCAACTCGTCGACAAGGCCGAGCGCGCCGCGCCGGAGAAGACCGATGCGGGCTTGGCAAAATTCGGCATGACGGGCGCGCAGGTCATGGACTTCATGCGCTCCAAAGAGCCCTCGGCGGATCTCGCGCCCATTCTGGCCGATCTTACCGCGCGCGGCCTCCCCGGGTGCGTGGATCTCGACTACGCCATCGTGCGCGGGCTGGCCTACTACACCGGGGTGGTCTTCGAGATCTTCGACCGCGGCAAAAAGGAGCGCGCCCTGGCCGGCGGCGGCCGCTACGACAAGTTGCTCTCGCTCATGAGCGACGGCAAAGTCGATCTCCCGGCGCTCGGCTTCGGCATGGGTGACGTGGTGCTCGGCAATGTCCTGAATGACGCGCCCGCAGCGCGGGAAAAAATGGAAGCCTGGATCGCCCGCCAACGCGCCGTAGACATTTACGTCGTCGTCGCCAAGGAAGAGCGCCGCCCGGAAGCCCTCGCCCTGACGCAACGCTTGCGCGATGCCGGCTGGCGGACGGATTTCGCGCTCGTCAGCGACAAAGTCGGCAAGCAATTCCAGGCGGCTGAACATCTTGGCGCCCGCACCGCCGTGCTCATCGGAGACGAATGGCCGCAGGTGAAGGTCAAGACTTTGGCTTCGCGGGAAGAAAAAGTCGTCGACTCCGGGAGTCTGCTCGAGGTCCTTCAGAATCTCTAGCCCTCTCCAGCGTGAGGCGAAGCCTCTCCGGCTCTTTGATCGAACACCTCGCCGTTCGAAAGTCCGTCAACTGACCTTAGTGCGCTATCTGATAGGTCTGCGGGTGAGCTTCGTGCCTTCGTGCCTTCGTGCCTTCGTGTGAGATCCTTCGTAACGACCTTGCAGAAGTCGTCTTCCCCAACTCAAACCGATTCGAATGGCTCACACGAAGGCACGAAGCCACGAAGGCTCCCCCTCAGACTCGCCAGAAAGCAGTTATTAGTCGAACTCGGGCGGACGGAAGATCACAGCTCAAGGCTTCTCCTCGTAATTGACCACGAGCGCCGTCTTGCCACCTTCGCCGCTGATCATCACCGAGACCTTCTGCCCATGGTCCGCATGCGTGCCTGTGATCGTGGCCGCATTCTGGCCATTTTGATTCAACGTTTGCTCATCGAGTTGAAAGCCGCCGTTGGTCAATTCGCGATGGAAAAACTCCTGCACTTTCGCAGGCGCGTCACTCGTCTCGGAGGTATATGAGCCGGAAACCTTGCCGTCCTTGGTGGTGCGCACGCCGGAGAGGGACTTCAGGCCGGGATAGGTCGGAGCCCACTTCGGCGGCGTCGCCTCCGTTCCGATCACAGTCTGGCCATCCTTCCCGGTGATCGTCACTTTTCCATCCTTGCCGCCCGTGCCATCAAAAGTCGTTTGCTGGCCATTGGCGTCGGTGATGGAAAATTTACCCTTCTGGATGTCGTTGAAAGACATCGTCGTTTCTTCCTTCGTCTTCCGATTGCGCACGGTGATGGTTCCATCGGCATCGTCGGTCTTCACCACCTCCAGATCAGGATTCGACTTGATGATGAGCATCGCTGCGGCCTGAGCTGGGTTTTTGGAGAAAGTCTTCCCAAATTCACTGTTCTTGAACCAGAAGACCGAGCCCAAAACCGCAACGACGACCAGGATAACCACGACGCCAAGGCAACCGAGGGCGATCGTGAGCAGGGAGGATTTCTTTTTCGGGGCAACCGGATGGAATTGAGTCATGGAAAAAGGACGCCGGGGAAAACAGCGCTGGCGGCATACGGCCAAAATTCCCGCCCGGTGTCAAATGCCCCGCTCGAACGCAGGGCGCATCATTCTGCGCCTCGCATTTTTCCGGGCTGGAAATCCGCGCGGGCTCGCCTATCCTCCCCGCCCCTTACATTTATGTACCGCACCACCACCTGCAACAGCCTGCGCAAGGAACATATCGGCCAGACCGTGACACTCGCCGGTTGGGTGAATTCGCGCCGCGACCACGGCGGAGTGATCTTTATCGATCTCCGCGACCGCGAAGGACTGACCCAGGTGGTCTTTCGCCCGGAAGAGCATCCCCAGGTCTCCGAAGCCTCCCACGGGCTGCGCAGCGAAGACGTGATCCAGGTCACCGGCGTCGTGACCCAACGCCTCGCCGGCACGGAGAACGCCAAGCTGGGAACCGGCGACATCGAGGTCATCGCCAGCGAACTGAAGATCCTCAACAAGGCCGGCGTTCCTCCCTTCCCGCTCGACGATCCGAAGGTCAACGAAGACCTTCGCCTGGAGTACCGCTATCTCGACCTGCGCACCGCGCACATGCAGCGCAATCTCAAGCTGCGGCATCGCGTGGTCAAGGCGACGCGGGATTTCCTCGATGAGAACGGCTTCCTCGAAATCGAGACGCCGGTCCTTTCGAACCCGACGCCCGAAGGCGCGCGCGACTTCCTCGTGCCATCGCGGCTCACGCCCGGCTCCTTCTACGCGCTCCCGCAGGCCCCGCAGCAGTACAAGCAGTTGCTGCAGGTCGCCGGGCTGGAGAAGTATTTCCAGATCGCCCGTTGCTTCCGCGACGAGGATCTGCGCGCCGATCGTCAGCCGGAATTCACGCAGATCGATATCGAGGCTTCCTTCATCACCGAGACCGACATCCGCGCCTTGGTGGAAGGCCTCCTCGCGCGCATTTTCCGCGAAGCGAAAGGGGTCGAGATTCCCACACCTTTCCCCTGCATGCCTTACCAGCAGGCCATGGATCGTTTTGGCTCGGATAAGCCGGACACGCGCTTTGGCATGGAGATCGTCGATCTCGGCGGCATTTTCGGGGAGACGCAATTCAAGGTCTTCCGCTCGATCGTCGATTCCGGCGGAGTGATCAAGGCGATCAACGCGAAAGGCGCGGCCGCCGCGCTCTCCAAGGAGCAGCTCAAGAAATGGGAAGATTGGGTCAAGACCGAATTCGGCGCGAAAGGGCTCGCCTACATCAAGTGGTCGGCCGGCGGCGTCTGGGAATCTCCCATCGTGAAATTCTTCACCGAAGCGGAAAAGACTGCGATCGCAGAGCGCATGGGTTTCGTCGAAGGCGACGTGCTCTTCTTTGGCGCGGACAAGTGGGAGAGCGCCTGCGAAGTGCTCGGACGCGTCCGCCTGCGCTGCGCGGAATTGCTCAAGCTCACCGAAGGCAGCCAGGCGCTGAACTTCCTCTGGGTGGTCGATTTCCCGCTGCTCGCGTTTTCCCCGGAAGACAACAAGTGGGTCGCGGTGCACCATCCCTTCACACGGCCGAAAGCCGATGACGTCCCGGTCCTCGAAGCCGGCGAATACGGCAAGGTCCGCGCCGAGGCTTACGACGTGGTGCTGAACGGCGTCGAACTCGGCGGAGGCTCCATCCGTATCCATGAGCGCGATCTCCAGGCCAAGCTTTTCGAAGTCCTCGGCGTGAACGCCGAAGAGCAGCAGCACAAGTTTGGGCACTTGCTGCGCGCGTTCTCCTTCGGCGCGCCGCCGCACGGCGGTCTGGCGCTCGGTCTCGATCGTCTGGTCATGCTCATCGCCGGCGCGGAAAGCATCCGTGAAGTCATCGCGTTCCCGAAGAACAACCGCGGCGTGGATCTGATGACCCATTCGCCGGTCGAGGTGGACTTCAAGCAATTGCGCGAGCTTTACATCCAGAGCACGGCGAAGAAGACAAGTTAGGATTTGGGTTCCTTGCGCAGCGGCCCCATTTTGGGACCGCTGAGCGCCAACGGCGCAGATGCGTCTTAGAGATGCCGAGTTTAACCGGGGGACGCTACCCATGAAGTTTCGTTCCTTTAGGCATAGCTTCCACGACGGGCATTTGGCGAGCTTCACACTTGGGCCGCGCCGCGAGCTAACGCTCGAGATTGCGCTCGACCCGGTATGGAACAAAGACGGACCATCCGTGGCGTCCGTGCATCTCGGTGGCATTGAGAATTTTGACGAAGTCACCAGCTTCTTCAGAGCGCTTCCGCCGCCTCGGCTTCCGCACGCCTACATCGCCGAGATCGTCGGCTTGCAGTATCTGCGGGTAGGACCAAATTGGGTCATCGTCGACCTTGCCGGCCACAGTCACATCAGCGTTCAGTCAAATCATGTCACCGAGTTGTAACGAGAAACTCTATGGCATACGCGGAGTTCCGCCCCGGCTTTAGGTTCTCGGTATTCGATGCGCTGATTTTGGCCACGGGAGCGCTCGGCGCGCGGCTTGCCTGGTCTCGAGCCGGATGGCTAGCTTTTGTTATCGCATTCGTCGTCGGTCACTTCTTCCTTTTCTGCAACGTGTTCAGGATCGCGCGGGATCTCGAGCTCATTTGGGCGGCGGTCTTCATCGTTCTCACTCGCTTTACGGTGACGACCGGGCAGCCGAGTTGGACGACGACGGCCGCTCTTTCCCTTGCGGCAACCACGGTGCTGGTTTGCATAGAACTCCGAAAACCGTCGTATCACGGCGCAGGTTGGACACGCATCAATCCGAATTTGCGTCAATGGTGGGACGAAAACGTGGGCAGTTAAATAAAACCTCACACCGGAAGAAAATGAGTTTCCGTCCTGAATTTAGCCATACAGTGATCAAAGCGAACGGCGTGCGTTCCCTGGTATGGGCCGGCGATTCCCTGGTTGATTGGGCCGCAGGCGGGAAAATCTATCACCTCGACGGCTCCTGCCAATCCGCGAAAATATCCTTTGGAGACCAATTCGACGCCGCCGTAAGCACGCCATCGGGTGAATACGCGGTGATCTACACAAAGCTCGGCACGAAAGGACTCCTGCTGAGAAACGGGCGCCTGCTTCGTGAACTCAACCGGAGCTACTACCATGCGGACGTCTACGAATACCCGATTTGTCTGGTGAACCGCGGCGAACGCACGTTCCTGGTGCACTGCCCGGATGAATACAACAAGCTGGAGATCGAGGATGCATTGACCGGAGAGAGGCTGACCTCCCGCTCTTCGCCGACGTCGGATTTCTTTCATTCCCGGCTATCCGCCAGTCCGGACGGGAAATATCTGCTCAGCGCAGGCTGGGTATGGCAGCCATGGGACGCGGTGGTTTTCTACGATCTCGATCTGGCCCTTCGTGATCCGCAGCATCTCGACTCGCTCGACATGAGCCAGCCCCGATCCCGAAATGTTTGCTTCGCCGAGGAAGCGTCCGCCTGTTGGCAGACCTGTGCGAATGTGATCATGACCGGCGGCATGGAAGAGGAGGATCCAGAGGAAGCAGTTGAAGCAAATGCGCTACGCCTCCGGCCCAAGGGAATAGCGGTCTACGATGTCCAGTCGCGGACGTTATCGGCAGCGAACGTTCTCTCCACACCCGCAGGCTTGGTTATGCCCGTCGGACTGAACCACGCGATCGCCTTTTATCGGCATCCGCGTCTTTTGCGACTATCCGATGGCTTCGTCGAATTCACTATTCCAACAATCTCAAGCGGAGAACAGTTGAGCAGCATCATTCACCACCTGCCCCCGCTGCCGCCACTGGCTCTCGATAGGGAAAACTCGAGATTTGCCATCGCCCAGCCTGATGGGATTCACATCGTCTCTGTGCGTGTCGCGCCGTAAAAGCCGTAAAACGGTTTCGGAACTTACCGAGATCGGGCGACTCCCCGCGACGGCTTCCCAAGGTCTTTTCTTTACCATAAGTTCCATCGAACGTAAGCTTGAGCCATGAGCGTAGAAGAACTTGAATCCGCTGTCTCCGGCCTTTCTGCCGCTGAGCTTTTCCGCTTTTCCCAGTGGTTCGAAGAATTTATGGCTGATGCCTGGGACCGTCAGATCGAGCAGGACATGCGCACCGGTCGTCTCGACGCCGCTCTAAAGCGCGCCGATGCCCACTACGATGCCGGTAACTGCACGCCGCTTTGAATCATTTCGCAGACCCCGACTTTTCGTTCCACTACCGTCAACTGCGGACGAAATTCGAGAGCTTGCAGACAAGAATTTTGCGCTCCTCAAGGCAGACCCGCGCCATTCGTCCATCCGGCTCAAGAAGATCGGCGCGTTGTACTCTGCTCGTATCGGCCTCAACTATCGCGCCCTTGCAAAGGAACGGCCAGACGGACTTCAGTGGTTTTGGATCGGGCCCCACTCGAGCTACGATCAGTTGCTCAAGTTGCTATAGCCTGGAATCGCCTCTATTTCCTTTTGTAGACCGCTTGAGAGCGAAGGTGTACGCTGGATGTCCAAAGCCTGCCACGGACTCCCGATGCCCTTGAGAAAACTGTTCTTCGCCACGCTGCTCGCCCTGCTGCCCTGCCTGGGCCTGGCGCAGCAGGAGAGCAGCAGCACCGAGATCAAGCCGCCGTTCAATCTCAACTGGAGCACCCCGGCCGACATGCTGGAAAAGCTCCTCAAGGGGGCGAAGGCGACGATCGTGCAACGGCGGCGGATGCAGGATGGCCGCGAGTCGTGGGAGGTGGCCGGGCTCGTGGCGCAGAGCGGAGTGAAGCGCACGATTTTTTACTTTCAGCGCAACGAACTGGTGGAAGTCGAGCTGCAGTATGAAAAGCCCGAGTGGGACGAAGCCAAGTACAACGAGTATATGGGCCAGTTGCGCCGGGTCATCGAGAAACGCTACGGCGCGGGCGAGCAGATCGTTCGTCGCACGGAACCGGAGGGCGATGTGCTCCAGACGCTCGTCGGCTACAAGTGGAACCTCAATAATACGGCCATCGAGCTCTTCTACTACTGCGCGGAGCAGACGCCGAATGTCTACCGAACGCTGAGCGTTCACTACAAGGGCTACTAATTCGCCGCCCCGCCCGACGCCGTCGCCGAGTAGTGCACCTCGGGCCGCGGCCAGGCGCCCAGGAGCCAATCGTGGAATTCCACCACGTGCCGCTCGATGAGGCTTTCACACACCACGAGTTCCTGCCGCCGCACGGCCATGGAGCGATCGGCTTCGGCCTGCAGCGAATCGATGTCGTAGAGATAGACGCCGTCGAGATCATTCACCGCGGGCTCGATATCACGCGGCACCGCCAGATCGATGCAGAAGAGCGGCCGATCGCGGCGCAGTTTCATCATCGGCTGCAGCTTTTCCCGCGTGATGACGTGATGCGGGGCCGCCGTGGATCCGATGAGGATGTCGACATCGTGAAATTCCCGTGTCCATTCGTCGAAGTGCACGGCCTTGCCGCCCATCTTTTCCGCCAAGGCCGCCGCGCGATCGTAGGAGCGATTCGCCACGAAAATCGACTTCACCCCGCGAGCCTGGAGCGCGCCCGCCGTCATTTCGCTCGTTTCGCCGGCGCCGAGGATCATCACCCGGCAGGAGGCCAGTTTGCCAAAAATCTTCTCCGCCAGATCCACCGCCACTGATCCCACGGAGACCGAGCCGCGGGTGATATTCGTATTCGTGCGCACTTCCTTGGCCACGTTGAAGGCGCGCTGGAAGAGCTTGTTCAGATTCTTCGCCGTGGCGCCGCTGCTCTGCGCCGTGAGGTAGGCTTTCTTGACCTGCCCGAGGATTTCCGTCTCGCCTAGCACCATGGAATCGAGTCCGCACACGACCCGAAAAAGGTGCCGGATGCTATTCGGCAGCGCGTGCTGAACGAGCAGCCCCGGATCCGCGCCGATCTGCCCCGCGATGAAATCCGCCGCCGAGGCAAAGCCATGGGCGGCGTCGGCGGCCCCGACGTAGAATTCCACACGATTGCACGTGGAGACGATCACCGCCTCGTTGAGGCCCGGAGTGCGAGCCAGGCGCGCCGCGATCTCGCCCAGTTGGCCGTCGGCGATGGCAAATTTCTCCCGCACTTCGAGGGGCGCGGTATGGTGGCTGAGTCCCAGGCAGAGAATCGGCATGACTCAGGCGGCGTGGGTGGCGGGAACGAATTGCATGCCCCAAAGTGTGGCGAGCATCACGGCAAAGGCCGTGACCGAGAGCCAGGCCACCCGGCGAGGCGAGATGCCGCCGCGCATGGCAGCCCCGACGACGAAGCCATACAGCAGCCAGATGCCGATCGAGATGAGCCGCATCACGACGATATGGCCGGGGCCGTGCATCCAGCCCGCAACCAGGCCGACAGTAAGCAAAATGAAACCCGCCAGGACCAGCCGCCGGTTGGCGACAGCCAGATCGCGGATCGGCGGCAAATGGTAAAACACGGAGTGAATATGGTGCGTCTTGAGTTGGCGTTCCTGCGCCAGATACATCGCCCCGGCCACGCAGGCCAGCGCGAAGGCGCCATAGGCCAGGATGGAAAGAGCGGCATGCAGTTCCAGCCAGGGATTCAGCGGCCCGGGAGCAACGACGGGCGGCGTCTCAATCAAAAGCGCCGCCGCCTGGATGACGAAAACGAGCGGCGAAGTAAACGCCCCCAGCAGCGAGAGTCGATACGCCGTCCCGATCGCGAGGTAAAAAATAACCATCGACCAGCAGAGAAAAACCAGCACCTCGAAGGTGTTCGTCAGCGGGCAACGATGCACCTCCCGTCCGCGCTCCATGAGGAATGCGGTCTGGAAGGCAAAGCCGGTGAGGATGGCCACCAGATTCATCCACGACGGATGGTAGACCCTCGCGCCCAGGGAATACATGCTGTACGCGAAGCCGAACAGAAAGCAGATGGTCGAGACTACCAGCAGAGTGCGCTCCATGTGGGGCAGGAAAGGAAATCGATAAGGCAGGCCGCCCCTCCCGACGGGGACGGCGGGCAGGCGTCCGGTGAGGCTAATGGAGGACGAGGCATTGCGCAAACGTTGAAACCACCGCGACCGAGGGCGGGTCTAAGGGTGTTTTTTGCTTCTGGCGTCCACCCGCCTCTCGCGCCTAAGTTTCTGGCGTTGGGCCGTTTCTCTTAACCCCGACTTCCTTTATCACCGTGGACTACCGTCTCCGAAAATCCGAACCAGCCCCCGAAGGCTGCGTCCGCGTCGCCTGCGAGGAAATCGCCCTCGTGATCCAGTCGCTTCACGACTGCAGCCACAGCGCGACTCCCTCCGAACCGGTGCACGAGGCCCGCGTCCATCTCAAAAAATTGCTCGCGCTGCTCCGACTGCTCCGGCCCTTCATCGGCGAGGAGGCGTACGTGCGGGAGCGCGGCTGCTTCCGCCGCGCGGCCCGGCGGCTTTCCGGGTATCGCGACGCGGCCGTCTGTGTTTTCACCCTCGAGCGGCTCGCCGCCGAGGCCCCGAGCGAAGCCCGGGCCGCTGTTGAAATCGCCCGCGAGGTCTTTACCTACGACCTGGAACAGCGGCGCGTGCCCGCCCGTCGAACCCTCGACGCCGTCGGCGGCTCGCTGACCGCCGCCACAGCAGCGGCCAAGGAATGGACTTTTACGGATTGCAGCGTAGAGACCCTTTGCGAGAGCGCGACGCAGATCTACCGCCGCGCCTACCGAGCGGCCCGACGCGCCGGAAAATCCGCCTCGACGGAGGACCTGCACCGCTGGCGCCGCCGCACGAAGGAGCTCTGGTCCATCCTGCGTCTCCTGCGGGAGATGCACGGCAAGCGGCTCACCCGCATGAGCCGGGTCGCCCGCGATTTCGGCGAAATCCTGGGCCTCGATCACGATCTTGCCATGCTTACCGAAGCGGTGGCGCCGGAGGATGGGCCGGCCATTCTTTCGCCGGAAGAGCTGGAGCACTTGCAGGGGCTGATTGCCGTCCGCCGGCAGGAACTTCAGCGACGAGCCTGGAAACTGGCCGAGATCGTCTATGCCAAAAAGCCGGCCAAATTCCAGGACAGCCTCCTCCATCGCTGGAAAAAGTGGCGCAAGAAGTGATTCTTCGCCATCATTGCGCATTTGCCATCCGTCTTTCGACGCCGAAATCCATAGACTTCCATGCAGTTTTCCGCTCTTCGCTCCATCTACGAGACGCCGTTTTTCGACCTCATCTCCCGCTCCCGGGCCGTGTACCTGGAGCATTGGCAGGGAAATGAAGTGCAGCTTTGCACCCTCCTCTCGATCAAGACGGGCGGCTGCTCGGAAGACTGCGGCTATTGCGCCCAGAGCGCGCGCTACCAGACCGGCGTAAATGCCGGCCGCCTCATGGAGACCGAGGACGTCCTCGCCGCCGCCCGGCGCGCAGTGGAAAATGGCTCCACGCGTTTCTGTATGGGCGCGGCCTGGAAAGGCGTCCGCGACGGCGACGCCAAATTCGAGCAGGTCCTCGGGACCATCCGCGAAGTCAGCAAGCTCGGCATGGAAGTCTGCGTCACCCTCGGCCAGCTTTCCCTCACCGAGGCCCGCAAGCTGAAGGAAGCCGGCGTCACGGCCTACAATCACAACATCGACACCTCGCCGGAATTTTACCCGGAGATCGTAAGCACCCACACGTTCCAGGATCGCGTGAATACCATCCAGGCCGTGCAAAAGGCCGGCATGGACGTCTGCTGCGGCGGCATCATCGGCCTCGGCGAGACGATCGACGACCGGTTGCGCATGCTCGAGGTGCTCACGAATTTTGATCCGGCGCCGGAAAGCGTGCCGATCAATTGCCTCATGGCCATGCCGGGCACGCCGCTGGAAAATCAACCGCCGGTGGACGTCTTCGACCTCGTGCGCCTCATCGCCACGACCCGCATCGCCCTGCCGAAATCCAAGGTCCGTCTCAGCGCCGGTCGCACGCGCCTTACGAAGGAAGGACAAGCGCTGTGTTTCTTCGCCGGCGCCAACTCGATCTTCTACGGCGACAAGCTCCTCACCGCGAAAAATCCCGGCGCCGACTCCGATCGCGCGCTCTTCGAGGAACTCGACCTCGTGCCGCAGAAGCCGGCATGTGGACAGCCGGCGCTGGCGACGGTATAGCGATGGTTTCCAATGGGCGCGTGTCGTTTGATTCCAAAAACCGACGACTCCGCCTTTCCTTACGATGAGGCCATGCGTCTGCTCATCCTCGCGCAGCCAGCCATGACCATTAAGCCCAAGGATTTCGACGAACTCATCGAGGCCGGACGCAAGCACGGACATTGGTCGCCAGAACTCATTCGTGAGCACGAAGAGATGGCCAAGCGAAAGCGTTGCTTCGATTTCTTCCTGGATCGACCGCCGTATCTGCGAGGCACGCTATTTGAGAACAACATTTGGTTCAGCCTTTACTCACCTGAACACGAAAAGGCTTGTCTCCGCATGATCGAAGCATTGCGGCAGAGACTGGACGTGCGGATCATTCATCATTAACTGGGGAGGCGCAGGCTACCAAAAATGGCGAGCGCTACCCAACCATTTGCGAACACCGATCATCGGCCCTGGCCGCTTCCGTCCCGGCGCTGGATGATGTCTATGCGCTGGGAAGACTTACTCTTCATGCATTGGCCCGTGCCGGCTGCGGTTCTGCGCCCGCTTATTCCGGAAGGATTGGAACTCGAGACCTTTGATGGCTCTGCTTGGATCGGGGTCGTGCCCTTCCGCATGTGCGACACGCGTCTACGGTATCTGTTTCCGATGCCTACGGCCGGCGCCTTCCCGGAACTGAACGTGCGAACCTACGTGCGGCAGGGAGGAAAACACGGCGTCTGGTTCTTCAGTCTCGATGCGGCGAGCTGGATTGCCGTCCATACCGCACGCCGGTTCTTCCATCTGCCCTACGTGCACTCCCGCATGTCGGCTACGGAAGGCGAAACCGTGATCCGCTATGAGAGCGAGCGTTTGGAGGCGGGAGCAGCCCCAGCCGCATTTCGCGCGCGTTTTCGACCAACGGCGGAGGTTCAACGCTCGCAACCCGGCAGCCTGGCCCATTGGCTCACGGAACGCTACTGTCTCTACAGCGCGGATCGAAATGGCACGATTTGGAGAGGCGAAATTCATCATGAGCCCTGGCCGCTGCAAGAGGCTGAAGCCGAGGTCGAGTTGAATACCATGACCCCACCGTTGAAGATCGAGTTGCCGGACACTCAACCGATCCTGCATTTTGCCAGGCGACTGGACGTGGTTGGCTGGCTCATCGAACGAGTGACCCGCTGACACGGGCAAGCAAGTCGTTGGATCTCGGTTACAATCTTCTGATTAGCTAGTTAGCCAGGTGGTGTTCATCCCGGCAAAAACACAACCTATCCGCGGAGGATGGCGGCGACACGTGCATGATGGCGCTTCCGTGCGGTCATACTATCGCCTCGACGGAAGACGCGACAAGGGCCTCGCCACCAAGTGATTGCGGCGCGCGTTTTGCGATTTCCTCCATGACGTCATTTGCGTATTCGAGCAGCAGCCGCTTCTCGCGCTCGGTGAGCTGCCGGGGTTTCATGTCCATCAGGCAGAGCGAACCGATCGGCTGGCCATTCGGCGCGAGAAGCGGGACGCCGGCGTAGAATCGAATGCCGTGTTCTTTGAGGAGCGGATTGTTCGCAAACCGCCGGTCCCGCGCCAAGTCCTCGACGATGATGACCTGATTCTTCGCCACCACGTGGCCGCAGACGGACAGGTTGCGCGCGGTTTGTCGGGCTTTGGCGAGATCGGCGGGCAAGCCAGTCTGTGCTTTGAAAAATTGCCGGTCTCGATCGATGAGCGAGATGAGGGCAATGGGCATCTCGAAGACGCGCGCCAGCTTTGTAATGATGCGGTCGAAGACGGGCTCTGCTTCCGTATCGAGCAAATTCAGTTCAGCAAGCGCGGCGAGACGCTCCTCTTCGTCCTCAGGAATCGGAGCGGGCGTCATTTCTTCGATTGGCGGCGCAAGCTTGGCGGTTTGCGCGAGGGCCTCGGCGAGCGTGGTGACCACTTCGTCGGCTCCCGAGTCGCGCAGCCGTTTGGTTGCCTGGGTCACCTCTTCGGCCGCGCCCCACAGACCGATGACAATTTTTAGTTTCGGCGACAAACTGCGAAGTTTAAGGCAAAGATAACGCGCGTGTATAACCGTGGATGGAGGGACCACCGAAATGCAGATGACGTCAACGTCCGCCTTTTCGACCTGAGTGAGCAACTCGCCGGCCACCAGTTTGGCTGAGGCGTTCTGCGCGCCATAGCCTTGATGGCGCGCCAATTGGACGAACATCTCACCCGCGAGTTCATCGCGCTCCGCACGTGCCGGCAGGCAAAAGATCCGGCAATCCGACGCCGGCGCCGCCGCCAGAGCCGGGGCGTCGCCATCCGCCGCCTCTTCTTTTTCGGCGGCCTCGACTGACGTGGCCGGGCGAGCCCCAAGGTCTGCGATGATGTCCCGCAGGCTCTGCTCCAAGTGCTCGAGTTGCTCGGGATCGAGAGAATCCGCGCGGGCGTCGGCCTCAGCGGCGGTGAGCACCGGGATGAGCACGGAGTCGTAGAGCGCGGTCAGCGAGTTTGTTTTGAGGAAAGACTCGATCAATTCCAACTCATCGCGTTCGCCCGGCGTGAGCAGCCGGTGATAACAATCCTCCGCCGGTGTGAGCGCATCTTCATCGCTCAAGACGACGCTGAGGAAGGAGAGGCGCGGCACATGCCGGCCCATCACCACGAGGCAAACCGTGAGTGGCGTCGCCAGCACGAGCCCGACTGGTCCCCAGAGCCAGGTCCAGAAGACCGCAGCCACAATCAGCGCGATCGAGGAGACTCCCGTGTGCGCGCCGTAGAGCAGGGGCTCCATCACGTTGTTAAGCAGCAGTTCCGACCCCGCAAACAAGGAGACGGTGAGGATCGGCGCCGTCCAGTGGGGCGAGACGGCGAGCGCGAGAAACGTGGGCAGAATCATGGCGACCCAGGGCCCGATGTAAGGAATGAAGCGCAGCACCGTCCCGAGAGCGCCCCAAAGCGCGGCGTTCGGCACGCCGATAAAATAAAGGCCGATGGCAATCACCGTACCGTAGGTGACGTTCACCAGGAGCTGCATGAACAGATATCGGGAGACTCGGTGGCCCGCATCGTCCATCGCGCGGGAGGTCGCGCTGATATGGCCCTGGCCAATGAGCCGGATGAGCCGGCTGCGCAGATCTTCGCGCTGGAAAAGCATGCAGATTACCAGCACCAGCACGAGCGCCGCCGTGCCGAGCGGCCCGAGCAGCGGTTCGATGATGAGCCGGATCAGTTCCATGGGGCTCGCCCGCGAAGTCTCGACCATTTGCACCGACGTGACGGGGACTGGAAGGCCAGAGCCCGTGACGGCATCGGGCGGAGAAAGGGCCAACGTCTCGGGCCGGCCGGCAGCCTGCGTGACCGAGGCGGCGGCAGCTGGCGCTCCGCCGGGCAATTCCTTCTTCAGCTCGTCGACGGTTTCCGAAAGCTTGGTAAAAGCTCCACCTTTCGGCATCTGAAAGACATGCAACTTTGTGGCGATGTTGCCTTTGTATTCGGGAAGTTTGGTCGCAAGATCGACGAGTTGCTTCGTTAGCAACCAGCCTGCTGCGCCCATCGCGCCAAAAATGAGCGCCGCCACGACCAACACGGCTGCGATGCGCCCGAGCCAACGCTCGAAACGCGTCACAACTGGCGAGAGCAGAAAAGTGAGAAGCGCCGAGAGAGCCAGCGGGATGAGGATATCGCGCGTAAAGAATAACGTCGCGATGACAAATGTCGTCAGGGCGAGAGTCCAAAGTCCCACGAGCGCATCCGTCGCCGTGGTTCTGCTTTTTGGCGCGCGCAAGTTCTGCGGAATGGGGTCGCTTGTTGTCATAAGGGTTGGATCCTGCGTTGTAGCCAGACGCGCAGAACCTCGAGGTCCACGGGTTTGACCAGGTGTTCGTCGAACCCGGCGAGCTTGGCTGCCAGAAGGTCTTTGGCGCTTCCATAGCCAGTCATGGCGATGAGGAGCGCGTCGGCAAGCGCGAGCAGTTGGCGGGCGACTTCAAAGTCGTCCACGCGCGTCCCCGCGCAGCCGTGCGTGGCCATGCAAACAACGAAAGAGAACATTCATCCATTCCTGTATCGGAGCCAAAGGCCCGCGCGGCCGCCTGATAATATTCCTCCTTTGTTTCTCATCGAACGGCGGAAGATTCGATGGCTGGAAGAGATCCATCAAACGGTTAATTGCACTTAAACAGGGCCGCGTTCGGAGCGCACGGCGAATCCCTGTGGAATTGCTCCTCCAACCCAAATATTACTATGCTCGCTATCATCGGAATCATTCTCATCGTTTGCTGGATTCTCGGCCTGACTATGCACATTGCCGGCGGCTTCATTCATCTTGTCCTTCTGGTGGCCTTGGTCATGGTTGCTATGCACTTCCTGCGTGGAAACCGCTCGTTATAAGAGATCCATTTCCGCAGAAAGCGGCCCCTGCGCAGCATTGAGAGCATCAATTTACTGGAAGAAATCTAGAAGGAAGCGCTCAGCTTTATGTATCATCACATTAAAAAACTCATGTTCACCGTTCGGGTGGGCCAACCAGATCCCCGCTTCGGCAACATGTTGCTCGAGCAATTCGGAGGCGCGAACGGCGAGCTGGCCGCGGCCATGCAATACTCGATTCAAGGGATCAACTGCGAAGACATGGCCTGCAAGGACCTGCTAATGGACGTGGGGACGGAAGAACTCAGTCATTTGGAAATCATCGGCACCCTGGCCCGCATGCACCTGAAGCCCATGAAAAAAGATGCCGCTGCGGCGGAACACGATCCTCTCATCGCCATTGCCGGGGGCGGAGGAGTGGCTCTGTGTAACTCGATGGGCAATGCCTGGACGGCAGATTATCTGAAGGTAACAGGTGAATTGGACGTGGATCTGCGAAGTAACATCGCCGCCGAGGCCCGGGCCAAGATCGTTTACGAACGGCTCATTAATTTTTGCGACGATCCCGGCACCAAGGAAGCGCTGCAGTTTCTCATGACGCGCGAGATCACCCACATGCGCGCGTTCATGCAAGCATTGGAAAGCCTCGGCAAGCCGGCCCTTTCGATCGGCCTCATTCCTCCGACCCCGGGGATCGTCGATCAATACTACAACGACTCCACCGGCACGGGAGACGACGGCGAAATCGACGTCTCCGCGCCCTGGAATACCGGGGACGAGATCACGGTGGTAGACTCACCGGCCATCGCTGAATTTCAGGTCACGAAGGCGACGCCAAAAGTGGGCAAGACCACGCTGGATGTCAGCCCGAAGAAGGCGAGCCACACCGCCAAGGCTTGATCGAGCGACGGTTTATGGAGCCGGAGAAAAAAACATGGTAAGATAGTTCGCGATCATCACCGTTCTAATCCGCACAGGGGTTAATCTTTCGTCCCGAGAAACTTCGAGTTCTTTGCTGACCGGCGATCGGCATCTTTCGAATTCTCCGGCAGCCGCTTGACGAAAGGACGAAGACGATAATTCAACGGCACAATCGTGGGTTGCGCAGCTTTCAGCTTCACGGCTATCTTGGCCCCGGATTGGTGAAAATCGTTGATGAAGTCGCTCTCGCCAATGTGCTTGACGAACGGGGCCTGAACGTATTGCGCCAACCAGTCATCCCGCATCCGATATGCGGACTGGACGCCGCTCGGCGTCAGAACGCAAAATGGCCGAATCCATGCAAGTCCCGCTCCTCGACCTCCGCCTGCAATACGAACCGCTCAAGGCGCAAATCCTCGCCGAAATCGAGAAGGTCGCCGATTCCCAGCATCTGGTGCTCGGGCCGCAGGTGGAGCGACTTGAAAGGGCCGTCGCCGAGTACTGCGGCGCGGCGCATGCGATCGGGGCTTCTTCGGGCACCGACGCGCAGTTGCTGGCCATGATGGCGCTGGGCATCGGGCCGGGCGACGCGGTGATTACGACGCCCTATACCTTTTTCGCCACGGCGGGCTGTATCTCGCGGCTCGGAGCACAGCCGGTCTTTGCGGATATCGACCCAGTGACCTTCAATATTTCCTGCGCGGCGCTCGAGGCGGCGCTGGAGAAGACGCCCGATGTGAAGGCCATCGTTCCCGTGCATCTTTACGGCTGCTGCGCGGATATGCTCGGCATTCTGGCGCTGGCCAGACGGCATGATGTGCCGGTGCTCGAGGACGCAGCTCAGGCGCTCGGAGCGGAGCATCCGCTCGGGGGCGCCGGCGCGATCGGCGAGGTCGGGTGGTTTTCGTTTTACCCGACGAAGAATCTCGGGGCTTTTGGAGATGCGGGCATGGTGGTGTGCCGGGACGCGGAGCTGGCAACACGGATGCGCGCGATGCGCAATCACGGGATGGAGCCCCGGTATTACCACAAGTGGCTCGGCGGAAATTTCCGGCTGGATGCGATTCAGGCCGCTGTGCTGAACGTCAAATTGCCGCACCTCGATGCTTGGAGCGCCGGGCGGCGGGAGCGCGCGGGCTTCTATCGGGCGGCGTTTGCCCGCTGCGGTCTGGACGGTAAACTCGGGCTGCCGGTGGAGCCATATTCCGAGTCTGGGCTGCGCAATCATCACATCTACAATCAGTTCATCATTCGCGCCCCGCGCCGGGATGAACTGCGCAAGCATCTGCAAGGCGCGGGAATCGGGACCGAGATCTACTATCCGCTGCCGCTGCATCAGCAGGAGTGCTTCCAGTCGCTCGGCTACCGCGAAGGCGACTTTCCGGAATCCGAGCGCGCTGCGCGCGAAACGCTGGCGCTGCCCATTTTCCCCGAGCTCACGGCAGAGCAGCAGCAGGCAGTCGTGGACCGGATTGCGGAGTTTTATTGAGCGGAAATCGGCGCGCCTCAAGCCGCCGTCGCGTCCACTCTTTTCGTTTCAGCTTGGCCGGCGAATGCCCTACGCTGGCCGCGCACTTTCCTGTCCTCGATGAGACGATTCATATTTTTCCTGCTGGTGGTCGCCCTTGGCCTCTACGCCTGGACCCGCCTCCGGCCCTGGCAGCCCGGCGACAAATACACCATCGCTACTGAACCAAAGGTGAGCGTGAAGGACGTCGAGGTGCTCGCCGCGATGGACGCCGAATACACGAAACTGGTCCAGGCGGTGGTCCCTTCCGTCGTTTCGATCGCCACGGCTCGCCATGTGCAGGTTCCGATCGCCGATCCGCTGGATTTCTTCTTCGGCCGCCGCCGGCGCGTGGCGGAGCACACGGAGAATGCCCTCGGCTCCGGCGTGATCGTCTCGAAGGAAGGCCACATCCTTACGAACCATCACGTCATCGAGAATACCGACGAAATCCGGGTGCAATTGACCGACGGCCGAGTCCTGCCGGCGCAGCTCATCGGCTCGGATCCGGCGGTCGATCTCGCCGTCTTGCGGGTGAATGCGTCGAATCTCTCTCCCCTGCCCTTCGGCGATTCCGATCAGGTGCGCGCGGGGCAGATGGTCTTTGCCATCGGCAACCCCTTCGGCCTGCAGGAAACGGTCACGCGCGGCATCATCAGCGCCAAAGGCCGCGCCCTGCGCGACTCCGGCGTCGAAATGCTGCAGACCGACGCTGCAGTGAATCCGGGCAATTCCGGCGGCCCGCTGCTGAACCTGCACGGTGAGATCGTCGGCATCAATAGCGCCATCTATTCGCAAAGCGGCGCCTGGGCCGGCATCTCCTTCGCCATCCCTTCCAATGTGGCCCGGAGCACCTTGGATAGCCTCCTCAAAACCGGCCGCCCCGCGCGCGGCTCCATCAATGCGGAATTCATGGCCCTGAATACAAATCTGGCCCAGCAGCTGGGCGCGCCGGATACGCGCGGGGCGCTTGTGACAAGTGTCACACCCGGTTCCGCTTCGGAAAAAGCCGGCTTGCAGCCCCGCGATATCATTCGCGCATTCAATGGCCAGCCGGCGCCGAATCCTTCGGTCCTGCGCAGCCTCATCTCCCAGGCGGGGCTCGGCTCCAAGGCCGAACTCGATATTCTGCGCAATGGCCAGGCCATGCATCTCTCCAGCCAGATCACCGATGCGCAAGAGGAGCCGGATACCCAGACCCCCGATCGCAATGACAACGTGCTCGCCGGAATCACGGTCTCCGAGATCCCAGCGAATACGCGCCGCGTCCTGCCGCCGACCATCCAGGGCGTGTTCATTTCACAAGTCGAGGCCGATGCGCCCGCGGCCGGCCGTCTCGTAGGCGGCGACATCATCGAATCGATTAACAATCAGCCGATCCATTCCATCGCGGATTTCCAAAAGGCCGTGCAAGCGCTCCGGCCGACCGATCGCGCGGTGCTCTACATCATCCGCGGGCGCTTCCGCTCCTTTGTCGTGCTGGCTCCGTAGCCGGACATTCTGTCTGGAAAGGTCGTGAACACGGTCTGGCTCACCTTTGGCGCGGCAGCGGGCTATGCGCTCGTCATGGCGACCAATCCTGTGCGGGAAAGCCTGCGCGATGGATGGCGGGTGTTGCGCCGTTACCCGACGCTTTGGCTCACGCTCGGCCTCTTCGGCTTTGGCTATGCGATTTTCGAACTCGCCGTGCGCTTCTATTTCTATTGCGCCTTGCCGGCGGGAGATTCGCCGCTCTTCTACTGGTGGCGCGCGCCGTATCGCTCGGAGTGGAACTGGTATTTCGGGATGCGCGATTCGCTCTGGCATTTGCCGGCGACCGCCCTGCGGGAGGCCTCGGCCAATGCAATTTTCCCCGCACTGGACAGCGCCGCCGGGCTCTTTAACAATCTCGTCTCGACCTTTCCGATTTCCGCGCTCGCCGCGCTCCTGCTGCTTTGCAATCTAAATGGCCGGCAGTCCGTGCTCTGGCGGGCCTTGCGGAAACGCTTTGGCCGCTGGGGCGTCGCCGCGCATCTGGCGATCCTGCTCTGTGCGCTCGCGGCGCTCGGCAAGCCGATCCTCTATGTGCTGCCGCAATATAACGTAAACGGCCACCTTTGGCTCCGCTGGTCGCCGGTGGCCGCGTGGCTAGCCTTCCTTTTCGAGTATCTCTTTGGGATCTACGTGCAGGTATACCTCATTCTGCTCGCGTACTGCTGGGTGCGGGGCATCAGTTTTAAGCGTGAAGATCTCGTCGACTTCGCCATCCGCCGTTCGTCCTTTGTCCTGCGCTGGGCAGTGATCGTGATGCTGCTGAGCAGCGCCTTGATCGATCTGCCGCTGATCCTGAAGAATTTCGAAGTCTTCGCCTCGTGGTTTCCAGCTGGGGCCGAGGAGGCCGATCATCGGTTGAAAATCGCGCGCACCGTGTTGGACGCCATTCTGCTCTTGTTCGCGTCGATCCAGATCACACTCACACTGCATAGTGAGTCGCTGCGCAAAGCCTTTCGCGATCACGGAATTTTCATCTGGCGGCAGGCCTGGCTTTTCGCCTGGTTTCTGGTCATCGCCGCGCTCCATTTCTATCTGGTGCAATTTGTGAACCTGCTCGTCCAGAATGCCGCGGGCGAGGGCTCGGCGCTGTGGGTGGGCTGGCAGCTCTTCCTGCCCTGGCTGGCCGGCATGGTGGGCGCGTGGCTCCTCGCCGCCTGGGTCTGCCTTTTCCGGCGGTGCGACAGCGGTCGAGTGCAGACCGGCGGCGGGATCCATTTCTAACTTTGATGCTGGCTCTGCGCTTGCTTCTGCACGAACTTCGCGTCACGACTGTGACGCGCCTCGAATGACATCCCCCCTTGAAGCCAGCGCGATCCGATTCAGCGAGGTTTCCTGCTCGCGAAACGGCGCGGACGGCGTGTCCCAGGAAAGATTGCGCGACGCCAGCGCCGAGTTTCCCGCGGGAACTTTCACGATCCTGGCCGGCGCGGAATCCGGCGGACGCGACCTTTGCCTGCGGCTCACCAGCCTGCTCGAAACGCCGGATGCCGGCGAAATCTGGCTGGAGGGCCAGCCCACGCGGGAATTGAACGATGCCGCGCGCGCCGAATTGCGCGGGCGCCGGCTAGGCTTGGTTTTCGCCGCTCCTTTTCTGCTGCCTTCCTTTACCGCGATCGAAAATATCGCCATGCCCCTCTTCAAGCACGGGCAAACGGATATCGAGGAAGCCCGGCGGCGCGCCGAGACGGCGCTGGATTTTGTCGGACTGGGCGGCTGGGAGGAGACCCCGGCGGAAGAGCTCTCGCCCTATGATCAGCGCTGCGTCGCCCTGGCCCGCGCGCTCGCGGCGCAACCGGCCGCGCTCATCGCGGAAAATGTCGACCTGCGCCTGAATGAAACGGCTCACCGAGCCTTTCCTGCATTGCTGCGCCGGGCGGCAGAGCATTTTCAACTTGCGATCATTGGCGCGGCTGAAGCTACATTCGAAGCGCAACCCGGTGACCGCCTTCTGCGTGTGGAAGACGGCCGGCTGGAAAAAGCGGCCCCGCTATTGCCCGAATCCACGAGCTGAATCTTCATGTCCGCAGCCTCATCCACCGTCGAGCCGGATGCCGACGAAATCGCCCGCGCCAGCAAATCAAATCTGGCCATGGCGCTCATCGCCCTGCCGCCCGAGCGCCGGCGCGACATGAACCTGTTCTATGCCTTCTGCCGCATTATCGACGACATTGCCGACGATCCCGGCATTGCGCCCGACGACCGGCGGGCCCAGCTTCGGAACTGGAGCGAAAGCCTGCATGAAAAGACGGCCGAAGATCCGCCTCTCGCCCGGCACGTGCGCGCGCTCATGGCCAAGTATGGCCTGAAGCCAGACGCGCTGCAGGAAATCATCCGCGGCTGCGAGATGGATCTCGCCGGCGCGCTTTACGCCACATGGGATGATCTGCGTGGATATTGTTATCGTGTGGCTAGTTGCGTGGGGCTGGTGAGCATCGAGATCTTCGGCTGCCGCGCGCCCTCCAGCAAGGAATACGCAATCGAGCTCGGGCTGGCGCTGCAATTGACAAATATCCTGCGCGATGTCGGCGAAGACTTTCGCAATGACGGACGCATTTACCTCCCGCAGGAGGATCTCACGCGCTTCGGCTATACGAAAGACGATCTCGCGCAGGGCCGGCGCAATGAGGCTTTCCTCGCCCTCATGCGCTTTGAAGCCGAGCGAGCGCGGGATCTTTATGCCCGGGCGAAAGCGGCATTTCCTCCGAAAGAACGCCGCGCGCTCGTCGCCTCGGAACTCATGCGCGCCATTTACGGCCGCATCCTCACGCACATGGAGCGGGATGGCTTCCGTGTTTTCGAAAAGCGCTACCGCGTGAGCGCGGCGGGCAAGCTGGCGCTGATGGCGGGCGTCTACTTGCGATCGCTGGGGAAATAGGGCGCCGGACTCCCTCCCACGTCGACCGCCAGCCGTCTGGGACAGACTCATCACTAAGCCGAACCGGCAAAAACCTTCAGATCGGCGCGCTGGGTTTCGTAACTCGTGGCAAAGCTCGCGACCATTGGATCTTCAACGAGTCCGTGTGCGCGACAGTATTCGCCATACAGGTTTGGCCACCAGTTCGCGTGTTGGGTGAGCCCTTCGTCACGCCACTGCGTCCACCCCATGACGACTTTGGACCAGCACTGGTCCCCCCACTCCACGGCTTCTTTGGGATTCGGAAAGGCGTTCACGTACCAGTCCCGCCCCACGCGGGCGTGCAACACTTCATCCGCCCAGTCGTAATCCTGAAATAACGCCGACAGCGGATTGTGCGCCGCGAGCGCCGTTTCCCATTCGAAACGCTTGCCGGTCTTTGGCATGAGCCCCTGCTCGATGTAGTAGAGCACGCCATGGCGCTCCAGCGGCGTGAGTTGAGTGTTCAGCCCGAGTGACCAGGTGAAATTCACCTTCACATATTGCGCCCAGTCGATTCCGAGCGAGGCAAAGCCCACCTCGCCCATCATCGCATGACGCGCTTCATCCCAGAGCTGGCGGGTCATATCGCGATAGTACGGCCACGGCTTGCCCTTTGTCTCCGTGATGATGGCCGACATGACCTCCGGCACATCGATTTCCCGCAGGCGCTTGTAGAACATCATGAGCACCTTGGGCTCCGGCGGCAGCGCTGGATCGTAAAGAAAGGCTTCGGCATTCACCCCCATGTTATAGGGGTCGGGAAACCGCTCATCGCGGCGCGGCGCGGGTTCGTAAACAAAAGGATTCGCCGAATGCCGCCGCTGAGGCGTCAGCGCCGCGGGCGTTGCGGCGCCGTCGAGACCGCCGGCTGCAGCAAGGCAGTCATCCAGAAGCTCCAACCATGGCTGGAAGGACTCGCGAGTTCCTTCCGGCGCCAGGCAATCGACGGCCTGGCGTCCGAATTCTGCAGCTTCTCTCAACTCCAGGAGTGCGAACCGGCAGAGCCGCACGGAGGGATGATCGGCCAGCGGATTCGTCTCTGCCAAATGACGCTCCAGCGCGGCCACCAGCGCCGGCAGCGCCTTGGCATAGAGCCCCAGAGCAAGGTCCTCGACCGTCGGCGCGCAGAGGATTTCGTCGAAGAAGATCGCGAGATTTTCGTCCGGCACGAGATCCAGCCCCAGCGGCGGCTCCCGCATCTCTCCCACGCGCTGACGGCACGCCGCCGCATGCTCCGCACAGTAGTGGGCATGGAGCGAAAATGCCATTTTCAATTCGCACCGCGGCTCCGCGGCCAACCGCGCGAGCAGGATCTCGTGCAGACGCGTCAGCGCGTAGTGATAGCGCTTGAGCCGACCGACGCACTGCGCCACAGAAAGCCCGGGGTTCTGCGCCTCGGCGAAGGTGGCAATGCCGGCGAGCGCCGGCAGAGGACGGGAAGTTGGCATGAGTAAACGGGAAGGAACGCGGCGGCTTCAGCGAACGACGCCACGATGTAAACCCGGCTGCCGTCTTAAGGTTTGGCGGGACTGCCGAGAGGCAGCCACCGCCGCTGGCCATTCGGAACGGAGGTCGAGTCGCTGTAATCTTTCCACAGCAACTGAGAGGAGCTGAAATCGGCGTGCAGGACGTTGACTAGCCTGCGATTGCCATGGGTGCCCAGAGGCGGTGAGGCGGGAGGTGGCGAAATCGTCGCGTGGTCGGTCGAAACGGTCGTAAACGAGAGCGTCGGCGAGGCCGTCGGATTAGCCGCCAAGAGGATCAATTCCGAGGGAAAGGCGAACTGGGAGCTTTCTCCTTGAAAGGTATCCCCGGCCATATGGGACAACGAGTTCGCCGCTGGGGTCAACGCATTCTTGTTAAGACCGTAGCTCAGCGGAATCGGCGCGACACTGGAATCCAGGCGCGTATCGAAGGGCGAGCGGAAGACGCGCCAATCCGACAGGTACTTGGACTGGAGCGTCTGAGACCAAGCCATACGGACGCCATTCGCATCGGTGATCGGCGCCTGCGAAAACATGACCTCATCGTGATCCACCAAATACTGCTGTATGCCGATGCCGAGCTGCTTCAGGTTTGAGAGATCTTCCGCTCCGTGTGACGTATGCGCGCTCGAGACTTGAAGCGCAGGAATGGCAAGCAGGACCAGCACGGCGATGATCGCGATCACGACCACCGCCTCAAGGAGCGTAAATGCGGACCTTTTCATTCGGGGCTGACTGAAAAGCACTGACCAGCCGCCGACGGCCAAAGGAAGCGACCGCCTAGCTGCCTCCCGTCTGCTGCTGCTGTTGGCTGCCGCCCAGCGGCTGCCAGCGATGCTGACCATTCGGAACGGAGGTCGCATCGCTAAAGTCCTTCCACAGCAATTGGCTGGAGTGCCAGTCGGCGTACAAAACGTTGATCAAACCCCGCCGGCCATGGGTGCCGAGACGCGGCGTGATGGGCAGGGGCGCAACGGTCGAGTTATCCGTCGCAGTCGCCGTAAATTTCGGGGTATCCCCGGCGGCGTTCGTGGGGCTAGGAGCGATGATGATCAGCTCGGACGGTGAGACAAACTGCGAGGTGTCTCCGTTGAAAGTAGTTGTCGATCCGGTCGTTGCGGAACTGGCTGCAGGAGTCATGGCATTCTTATTGATGCCGTAGCTCAGCGGAATGGGAGTGATGCTCTTGTCCGGACGGTTATCGAACGGCGAACGGAAGACCCGCCAGTCCGGCAGGTACTTGGACTGCAGGGTCTGCGACCAGCTGAGGGTCACTCCATTCGCGCCGCTGGCGGGGGTCTGCGAGAACATGATCCCTTCGTTGTCGTTCAGATACTGCTGCATGCCGATGCCGAGCTGCTTCAGATTGGCGAGGTCTGCGATGCCATGCGCCTTTTCCATTGCGGTGCCGTAAACAGGGATGGCAATGGCGGCTAGAACGGCAATGATCGCTATTACGACCAGCAGTTCGATGAGGGTAAAGGCGGATTTTTTCATGGGCAGGAACGTATGACTGAAGGGCGGGGACTGAAAACTCGCACGGTGCTTAGAGAAAATCACGCTCGATTTTCATCGGAATGGCCCGAGGGCGGTCAACGGAGCATTTTTCGCAAATGTCACACGCCCGCTGTTGCCACGCCCGGGTCGGCGGCGCTATCCCTGCCCATTTCGTGTATGAAAAAAGTTCTCATCCTCACGGCAGCCTACGGCGAGGGCCATAATGCCGCCGCGCGCGGATTGTTCGCGGGCTGTGAACTGGCTGGCGGCATCGAAGCGCGGGTCGTGGATTCCTTTGCCGACGGCATGGGCGCAGCCTATGAGAAATCCCGCCAGGGCTACCTGCGGCTCATCGATCGCTGGCCGCTCGTGTGGGCCGGTGTATACGGCGTGCTGGATCGCACGCCGCTGATTTATTTTACGCTGCCCTTCCTCCGGCAGGTTCAGGCCGCGCTGGCCCGTTGCCTCGCGGAGTTTCAGCCGGATGCCATCGTTTCGACTTACCCGGTCTACAGCTATCTGCTGGCGCGGCTGCGGACCCGCACGCCGCGTTTTTCCGTGGTGACCGATTCCATCACTGTGAACTCCGTCTGGCACCGGTGCGGCAGCGATCTATATTTCGTGCCCAATGAAGATACGGCGCGCGTCATGCGGGCTGCCGGCGTGCCGGAAAAAAAGCTGCGCGTGCTCGGCTTTCCCGTGCCGCCGCGCTTTGCCCACCCACCCGAAGCGCGTCCCACGCCCGGCCAAGGCGAACCGCTGCGCGTCCTCTTCATGATCAATGCCGCCAAAGATCGCGCTCCGGGCCTGACCAGGCGGCTGCTGCAAATCGACGGCCTCCAACTGACCGTCACCGCCGGCCGGGATGAAGCGCTGAAAGCCGCGCTCGAAGCCGTGGGTCGCGAATCCGGAAAGCCGCTCGAAGTGCACGGCTGGACGCCAAATATGCCCGAGCTGCTCATGCGCAGCCACCTGCTCATCGGCAAGGCGGGCGGCGCCGCGGTGCAAGAGACCACGGCCGCACGCACGCCAATGATCGTCACCCAGGTCGTGCCCGGCCAGGAGGAAGGCAATGCCCGACTGCTCGTCGAAAACGGCTGCGGCGCGGTCTGCCCGACGACAGAAGGCATCGCGGTCAAAATTCAGGAATTGCTGGCCAACGACGCGCAGGGCTGGAAGCAATGGGAAGCCAATATCACGAAACTCAGCCGGCCCGAGGCCGCGCTGCAGATCGCTCGTGAAACGGTAAAAGCCATCGAATCGAAATAGCCTTGTCCATGAGTGATTCCACCCCGGTTCGCGCCGTCATTTTCGACATCGGCAACGTTATCCTTCGCTTCGACTTCAGCATCGCGCTGAAGAAGATCGCGGCGCTTTGCACCCCTGAACCGGCCGTGATCCTGCAGGTGATGGAGCCGGCCAAGGTCGCCTACGAAGGCGGGCGCCTATCCCGCGCGGACTTCTTCAGTGAGATGCGCAGACTGACCGCGTACCGCGGCACGGATGCGGAGTTCATCAGCGCCTGGGAAGATATCTTTACCGAAAACGAACCGGTGCGAGACCTCGTCGGGAAGCTGCATGGGCGTGTGCCGCTTTATCTCCTGTCGAATACGAACGACATGCATCTCGACTACATTCACAAATGCTACCCGGTCTTTGGGTGCTTCACGGATGCCGTCTACTCACACGTAGCCGGCGCTGCCAAGCCGGAGCCGGAGATCTTCGAGATCGCGGCGCGGCAATTCGGCCTAAAACCCGCCGAAGCGATATTCATCGACGACTTGCTGCCCAATATCGAAGCGGCGCAGCGCGCGGGCTTTCGCACCCACCACTACCATCACGAGCGGCACGAGGCGCTCCTACAGGATCTGCAGCGCGCGGGACTTGCCATCTGAAACCGGCTTTCATCGGGGAAAAGAAAACAGCCAGGCTCGCAAATGCAAACCTGGCTGTGGGATCTAAATTGCCAATGAACGCGGCCTACGGCCCCGGCCAGACTGTATAGGGCTGCCAGTAGTCCGACGGCAGCACATCCGAAAGGGCGTCATAGGTCGGCTGCTCCAAACCGATGCCGTCGCCGATCTTTCCGTCGGAATGGTAGAAATTACCGAGCCGATCGTAGTAGATGTCTCCCTTGAGGTTATTGTAGAGAACGGAATTCTTGGCAACGAAAGAGCGCAAAACGTCGCCATTGAAGGTGTCGTTTTCGCTCTTGCCGTTCTCGGTGGCATAGATGTCGATGGCCGCATTGAGCTGCTTCAGGTCGTCCAGAATGTCGGCGGCCTCCGAACGCTTGCGCGCTCGCATCGCGCTCGGCACAGCGATCGCCGCCAGGAGGGCGATAATCGCGACGACGATCATGATTTCGATGAGGGTGAAACCGGCAATTCTCTTATATCTCCTTAATTGCATGGCACTGACTTATTTAGGGTGTATTATTATTACGGGGTGTAAATAATGCCCGGCGGCCCTCCGCCCAGGCATTGGTGCGAAAAGAAGCAGATTGCGTACCTGTCAACTCGCTTTCGAGTCACTGAGTCGACTTGGGGCTTGGTAATGCCCAACTATCCAACGCGCCAGCCGTCAATCCAGAGTTCCGCGAGTCACACCGAGCTGTGACTGCGCCTTCAGTTCGCGCCAGAGTTCTCCACCCTCCACCTGACCGGTGAGAAGCGCCTGGTACGCGCGAATGACTCGACTAGCTTCCGACTCCGACTCTTCCAATAACTCGACGCGAAAATAGCGCAGTCCCGATTCACACAAGGCCTCGAAATAGGAAGCGCCGGTTTGCGCCACCGAGTTAAAGAGCGTATTCCGGCAGCCGACATCGGCCCGCAATGGGTGCTCCATCCCCACGCGATCGCGCAGGCGCACCCGGTGTTTGTCACAGGGGCGGCCGCAATCGAGATAGGATGAACCCTTCGAAAGGAAAGCTGCAAAAACACAATGCTCCATATGAAACATCGGCATGTGCTGGTGTAAGGTAAGCTCCAGCGGCGACCCCTCCGACGCGCGCAATAAATCGAGCGCCTGATCGATGTTCAAATCGTAAGAAATAGTGAGTCGATCCAGCCCCTTCGAGAGGAAGTGTCGCGCCGTGAGTGGATTAGCGACGTTCAGCGAAAAATCTCCGACGAGCTCGAACTGATTTTCCTGCTCTGCGCGCGCCGCTCGATACCAGGCAATGGCTCCCAGATTCCGCACGAGCACGCCGTCGGGATCGGCATTCTCGATGAGCTTGAAAAAACCTTGCTCGCCGGATTTCTGAATCCGCGGCGTCGCCAATAACACTCGCGTCGCCCCGCCGGCAGAGCGAACGGCGGCCACGGCATCTTTATAACGACGAATATCTTCGAAATCTACATAGAGCGTTTCCACACCACATGCCAGGGCGGCCGCGACCTGTTCTTCGCTGCGACAGAGCACCGTCAGCTGCCGCGTGGATGTGAATTCGGTGGGCGATGTGACTCGTTGCGCCGTAAAGATGTCCCGCCAGGAATCGGCGCGCTCGGGACGCGGCGTAGAGCGGGCCGTCTCGAGTCCGTAGGCCAATTCCCGCCGCAGGCGATTCAATTCGCCAATGGGCAGGATTACTTCGCCTTCGATCTGCCAATCCAGCTGCCCCAAGGCAAACGGGCTCTCGCCAAAGCGCCCCAGATGTTCACGCAGCTTTTCCACCGTGAGAGGCGCCGTGCGCGCAGTCTGCAAGGGCATGGCTGAAGTGGCTATTACACCGTCGGCTTCAAGGACCAACGGCTGCCCCGCAGTACCACTCACCCGCAGGTCGATATTCTCTCGCCGCCGCGCCGCGATGTGGCCGGCAAAGGATTGGCGTAGCCGCTTCTCCAGCGCGGGATCATCCGTCTTCCAGACTCGGTCCCCTGGATGAATCCGCGCAAAATCCAACTGGCCGCGGCCAAAGAAAAGGCGCGGGCCTTTCAGCGAATAGATGCGCCCGCCCTGCTCGGCATTCGTATCGCCGCCGGTGTCGACGACCACGCCATCGCCCGGGGCCAGCGCGATCGCTGTATCCAACTCGATGAAATCGGCGCCGACACGGATCACTCGGCCGGCCAGCGGGCCGCGCTTTTTTCCATATCGCGCCGGGACGAGTTGCTGGTGATCCACCCCGTGCATCCAGCCGGAAAAGAGGCCGCGCGAAAATGTCATCTCCAATTGGTAGCGATCCGCCGCGGTCACCCGATGCGACCGGTGCTCCAGCGCCGCGTCGAGCGCCTTGCGATAGACTTGGCATACGGCCGCCACGTACTCCGGTGATTTCAACCGTCCCTCGATTTTGAACGAAATCACCCCACGCTCCACCAGCGCCGGGATCTCCTCCACCGCCGCGAGATCCTGCGGTGAAAGCAGATACCGCCGATCACCCAGATCCCGGAGTGCGCCGTCGACGACGAGTTCATAAGGCATGCGGCAGGCCTGCGCGCACTCCCCGCGATTGGCGCTGCGCCGGCCGAGGGACTCGCTGGTCAGACATTGGCCGGAATAGGCTACGCACAGCGCGCCGTGGACGAACACTTCGAGCGGCGTTTCGGTCCCGGCAAAGCGTTCGATTTCGCGTAAGGAAAGCTCCCGCGCGAGCACTGCCCGCTTCACGCCCAGCTCCTGGGCAAAGGCCGCGCCTTCCGGCGACGTCACGGTCATCTGCGTCGAAGCATGAATCGGCAGCAGCGGCGTGATTTCCCGCGCCAGGCTCGCCAGCCCGACATCCTGGACGATTAGCGCGTCGACGCGCGCGCGATTCAGTAGGCGCAGATAGTCCGCCGCTGCATCCAGTTCACCGGTGAAGACCAGGGTATTGAAGGCGACATAAGCTTTCACCCCGCGCCGATGGCAAAAATCGACGACTTCGGGCAGCTCGGCTTCGGAAAAGTTATCCGCCCGCAAGCGCGCATTGAAGCGCGGCAGCCCAAAGTAAACGGCATCCGCGCCATTGGCCACGGCCGCGCGCACACATTCCCAATTGCCCGCGGGCGCGAGCAATTCGGGAGTTTCAGTCAGCGGAAAGTCGGCAGGAGAAGACGGCACGGTGGAAACGATGGACCGGAAGCGTACGGCGAAATGCCTTCCATTGCAAAAACCCTCGAAGCGATGGCAACGCGGCCGAGCGCACATTTGCGCCGGCCGTTTTGCGACCAGGGCTCGTCCCTTCGAAGCAGCGCTCTGGAAATTGGCCAATTCTAGTGCGCGAGCGGCGCCCCTCCTGGGAGCGCGGACGTCTCGTCCGCACGGCGCGAAAGCGTCCGAAAAGACGCGGGCTGCTCTTTGAGCGAACTGCGTTAAGCAGCAGCTCGTTCGCAATCGTGCGGCGAGACGCAACAGAAACTCGTAGGAGTGTCATCTGACGCCCGCCGTCACTTTAGGAAAAGTCGCGCTGCGTCATACTTGCGCCCTTTCGAACGAGCTGCTGCTTAACGCAGTTCGCTCGAAAAGAAACCCCCGTCTTTTTAGACGCTTCCGCGCCGTGCGGACGAGACGTCCGCGCCCCCAGGAGGGGCGCCGCTTGCGCACAAGAATTGGCTAATCTCCAGTGGTCGCCTTCGGCGATCGATAGCACCAAAACTGCTGCGTCCCGGTCGCCCCTAGCACCTGCGCCGCCACGTCCTTGTACTCCGCATCGATCTCGAAAAGCTCCAGCCAGCGGCTCCTGCTCTCTTCGGCGCGGCCTTGTGACTGGAGGCTTTTCGCCATGCGGTAGAGGATTTCCTTTTGCAGCGACTCGTCTTCGCAGGCGATTTCCAGGGCGTGGTTTCGCGACTTTTCGCCAAGGCCGGACAGCCCGGCCAGATCGTACGCTTCCGCCAAGGCCAGGATCGCTTCGACCTGCGACGCGATTTTCCCGTTGCGACGCGCACGCTGCAGGTGCGGGATTGCGGCTGCGGCATTTCCTTGCCGCAACAGCGCAGTACCCAGATTCAGACGCAACTCCAGATCAACCGGCTGCTGTTTTACGAAGGCCTCCAGCTCCAAAAGCTCTTCCTCCGGAGTCAGCGTGCCCAGTCGCCGGCGAATCTCCAGCGCCTTGCGGCGCAGGGCCGGATTTTCCTCGATCTGCCGCCGGTAATCGATCCAGGTCAGCGCTTCCGCATCCTGACCAGACCGTTCCAGGATGAGGATCAATTGATCCACCAGCGCGGTGGTTCGGGGCTCCTGTTCGATCTTCTCCACGAGCGCCTGCACGTCGTTCTCCGGGGCGATCGTCTTCGTGACATCGAGAAAGGTCTTGGCATTTTCCCATCCGCCCTCCGCTGCGGCCACGGCCTGCATATTGAGCAATGCCTTTTCCAGGAGCATATTTCCAGGGTACTGCCTCTGCCCCTTGCCCAAAATCGCCAGGGCGCGGTCGAATTCGCGGTGATTTCGCAGTCCGGCGGCCCGAGCGATGATATTTTCGGGAGTGGGCGAGCCTTCCGCGATTTGGTCCAGACAGAGCTGCTCGATGTCCGCCCATCCCAGGCGGCGGGCCGCCTGTTGCAGCAGCTGATTCGACGCTAAATCACAGGGATTATCCTTCAGCGCCTGCTCCGCCTGCTCGGCATCTTTCAGGGGATCGGCGCCTGCCTTGGTCGCGAAAAACGAAATGCTGCTCACCGTCTTCGCCGGCTTAAAGGAGCCGTGTTTCTGGTAATAGCGCGCATTCTGGCAAGCCCGCAGAATCATACGCGCGGCGTGTTCCGCCGGCTGGGCGCGGAGCACATTTGCGCAAAGTGTCTCGGCATAGGAAAAATTTTCGGAGGCTTGCAGTCTGCGCGCCCGCGCGAGGATTTCCTGGATTTCCGCGGGGGTGGAAGGAGTTGGGGAAACGTTCATAAGAGGAGACTGACGATAGGCGCTTCTTTTCCGGAGGTCCTTCGGCATTGGACGGCGCACGGAGTAGTCGAGCCGTAAGTGCTCAAAGGGTTTGCCTCTTTGACAGGGAAGCCGAAGTTTCGTCACGGGACAGGTGGGCAAAAAAGCGAACTTTTCTCCGCTGGCTCTCTCCGAAAGCGGCGCCACGCCACAGTGCCGCCGCGCTCCAAAAGCCGGCGGCATCATGCGGACTTTTGTGGTCGGGAATTACCCGCGCGAACAAATACCGCTCCGCCATGAGTGTCCTGGTTTGGGTGATTGCCTTTTCCAGAAATTCCAGATCACCATGCAACCTGTTTTCACCATGATGCGTTCATTGTCCCCCCTTTTTGTTGTCACCGGCTTGCTGGCGTCATCTTTTGCAGCGCTGGCTGCCGCTCCCGCCAATCCCGCCCGGGCGGGACTCACCACGGTAGTCGCTGCGCGTGAGCAGCGCGTCGGACTCCTGCGCGACGAGCTCAAGTCACTCGACTCACGTATCGAGGACCGCGTCACCGCGCTCGTTGCCGCTTTGCAATCCATCGGCGATTCGAAGGATACCAAGACGAAGGTCGCCCGCATGAAGCGCGAAACGATCGACGGCCTTCGGCGGACTATCGACGACTATCGTCAGCGCCGGGCGGCCATGATCGACCAGTTGCGGCGGCCGACCTGGAATCTGACCGCCGAACAAAAACAGCGCGTCATCACGTTCTTCGACGAGCGGATCGAGAAGCGGGTGGCGCAGATCCTGGCGCTGCAAAAATCCCTGCCCGCCGAGAAGGACTACGACCGCTACAAGGCCACAGGCTCAGGCTGGTGGGGCACGACCTACGAAGTCAACGAAGACTATCGTCAAAACCAGAGGCTCACCGTGCAAACCAATGCCCAACGGGACGAACTCACGACTGCCTTGCGCAGCAGCCTCGACCGGCTCGACCGCATCGGCCGCGACCTCCAGGCGCGCCATGCACCGGCCGACGAGATCGCGAAAAACAACGCCCTCATCGCCGAGCGCCGCAAACAACTCGCGGCGGCCCTTTCCCCCGCCTCGACGCCAACCCGCTCGGTAGGCCGCAAGGAAGCCGCGGACCTCGACCAGGCGCTGAAAACCGCAGTTGCCGATCTGCGCACGGAATTCACCACACTCTTCGCTCGCTACAACTCCGCCATTCAGGAGACCTCCGCGCTGAACACGGCGCGCGCTCAACTCGCGGCAGCTGGGCAATAGTTTTCATATCTTTGCCGCGACGCATCCGTCGCGCCCATCGTACTTCGGAAATGGACCCGGCTAAAAGGTCGAAAGCGGCCCGCCCGATTGGTTCGTAGACTCATGCCAGCTCGTCCAAAGGAACTTTGTGTAAGGATCCTCCGCGACACGAACCAGAATTCCCTTTAACACTTCGACATCGTAACTGAGAATTCCAGCGGTGGTCCTAATGAGTTCAGTGGCCCAAACTTTCCTCGCCGCCGCCTTTTCGTCCGCAGGATCGCAATGGTGTGCAGCGACCCAAAGATCACGAACTTCGTATGCGCCGCGGAGGCCTGTCTTCGCGAAGGACGCATAATTATCTTTTACGTAGATCCACAACAAAGCCTGACCTGCATAATCAATCACAACACTAAAGCTTTTATTGCACCGAATCGCCAGCTTTACGGGATCTGCATACGCAAGCTGCACAACCGTCGTAATTCCTTGACCCGCCAATTTCGATGCCATTATCACATCGATACCGGCAAGTTTCGTGACTTCACTATCCCCACTCTCAGGGAGATCGCCTTGTCCAAGAGTTTTTGCGCCGAGGCGAAATAGAACAACCTTCAGTGAGTGCGTCGGAAACATACCCATCAAAAAGCCGATCGCCGGCGCAATCTCAGAATTAAAGAGCTTTGACACTGCAAGCGCTGCCGGGATTGCGATCACGAACCGGAAGGCGAGCCACAGGAGGTCGCTTGGGGACACATCACGTGAATCCCATCGCTCAATTAGATCGCCCAGGCAATACATGTAGGCGCCCGCCACCGCCAGTCTGCAGAGTGTATCGAAGTAATGGATGAGCGAAGTTGCAGTTCCGGCATCACAAATGGAATCGATCGCCATATATAGCGCAATCGCGCTCGTCGATCCAAGAAATATGAGCGGGATTACAAAGTCACGCCTGCCGAATTGACTGCAGTAGTAGTCAAGGAACTTCTTTTGGAGCATTTCTGCTACTCCATTCGGATCTTCCGGCTTATCACAATGTGTCTTCTCTTGTTTTTCCAATACAAGAGTGGGATGAAAGTGTTGAAAATACCTTTGCAATGCCTCCTTACCAAGAGCATCCACCACTTCAGAACGGCGTTCTTTCCAGCCTGTGATTAGGAACAATATTACTGGCAAAAGGAGCGAACAAACAAGTACAAAGGTAATTACGATGGGATGTATCATTAAGTCGGTGGTTGGGACTTCGAAATATTCGAGAGGAGATCGCCCGACGGGCGTTGTCAACGAGATCTGCGATGCTTCAAACCGATCCGCCTACCAACTCGTGAACGAAGCGCTCTGCGCCGCGCCCTCCACTCCGCTAATGTGCCTGCGCAAGGAGGTCATGCAGCATCTCTTCATGCCAGGAGAGTGAATCAGATTAAAAGCATGGTGTCGATAACGGGCCGCTCCCGGACTCTCGCACGTCAGAACCCTGACACGGCCCTTATGCTTGCCGCTCGTTGCCCCCGAACATTGCGATTCCTTTGCCCTGATGTGTTCAAATCAGAGCTCCAAGGCGCGCGAAATGCTGCTCTTCAATATGGCTCTCATCAGCAGAAAAACTTCGTGAGGGAAAAGAGCGCGCTTCCAAATCAGGGCAAATCGAATCAATATTGGCATTACTCCGCTTGCAACTCTCTGGAGCCCGATTTGAAATTCGCGAAGCCCTTCATAGCCCCCTGAGCCGAGCCCTCTTTGACCAACCAAAAATGGGACCGCGCAAAGCAACCATTGGGCAACTGAATGAAGAAATTCGCCGAGTATTCATATCGACCGGAATTGAAATGGTGCGCGGGGGGAATTTCCACGGTGGGCGAATACCCTTCAGCGGGCGCTGTGGCATTATCCGGATCGGCGGCGAATTGCACACCGCCGCCAATCACGGAAAGCCGACACGTCCATTCGGTCTCGGCGGGTCCTCGCTTTAAGGGCTTTTTGGGTGCGAGTTCGATTTTCAGCTGGCCGGCCGTTGGTTGCGAAGCCTGTCTGGCCGGCAGGCTGATCTCGACGGCGCCACCTGCTTCCGGAAGGGAAAACTCCTTTTCAAAAGGCACGAGCGGCTCGAACTTCTTACGCAAAACAAATAGAGCGGGCCGATCTTCAGTCGGAGTCGGGAAGCGGTAACTGGCAAACGAGTAGAGGTCGGCGTAGCAGAAGCTTCCCGATGATTGTTTGTCGATTGGCAGATAGTCCTCTTTTGAAACGGTCACTTTCAGGATGGCTCCTTTGTTCGTCGCCATCGTAAACAAGCCGGCTTCATCCGACACGCCGGCGATCGTCTTTTCCGGACCGTTATAGTCCGCCTTCAGGACGTACGCGACTTTCGCGGCCGGGATTGGCTGCCCAAATTGATCCGCGACCTTGCCGTAGAAGGTTACTGGGGCGGGAGTCTGCGCCGTTGAACCGGAAGTCGTTTTCGACTGGGAACTCCATTCCGGATGCTCCTGCGAAACGCTTTTGAAATCATGCCGATCCGGAGCCGGGCCATATTGCGCCCAGAGATGCAACCCGACTCGAAACAGAAAGAAGAGCAATCCGAAGCCGCCGATGACCGCGCCGGTTTTCTTGGTGGCCACCGTGCGACGCAGCTAGTTGTCGCGCTTCTTCGCGCCGATCTTGAGCATGGCGAGACGCATTTCAGAATCGGACGCGCCGGCGAGGGCCTTTTCCATGAGCGCGACGTAGCGCTGGCCGCAGTCAAAAAGTGTCGAAATGAGATCGGCTCTCGTGAAACGCGCCGACTCGGCGTCGTCTTCGAAGACAACCGCTTCGGCCCCCTCGATCTTGATTTGAATATGGCCATCTTCGGCAAAGAGCTCGAAATCGACGTCGGCTCCGGCGGCTAGTTGACCAGAGCCATTGAGGCAAAGCCGGGTGACCAGGGCTTCGATCTCGTCGTAGAGAACCACCGAGGCGCCGCGCGTTTCATCGGCAATGTAGACCGTGCCGAGGAGGCGCTCGGCGCCGGCCAGCGCCGGCTTCAGCTCCGCGAATTTTTCATTCAAGTCCTGCTCACTGACAAAGCGATAGGGAGCGACTTCGATCTCAAATGTTACCGTCATAGAATCGTCTTGCAAAGATCGTGCGGTTTTAGGCGCCGATGGCGTCTTTCATGGCATGCATATCCCAGAACTCCGCAGTCTCGAGTTGCGGACCGTCTGCCAGCGGGCTCAGGGGCACGAACTGGGTCATGGTAAACTTACCGGTGTCGATGTTGTACTGGAAGCCCACCTTCACTTCGAGCTTGGCTTTGGGCAGATTCACGGTCCGAGTTACGAATGTGTCCACCGACCGGTTGTTGATATTATCACTGGCCGCGGCGCGCAGCAGGTCGGCTTTTTTCGGGATCAATCCGCTCTTGGATAAGACCTGCATCGCCTCCTCGAAATAAGCGGTGACGTCGGCCGGCGTAGTGCCTTCCGGGTAGAGCGTCGTCTTCTTCGCCTTGCGAGAACCCCGCTTCTCGCGGTACTCGATGCCGCTGTCCAAGTCGTCTTCGACATCGGTCTTGCTGGAGAGTGCATCGTCGTCGAACGGAAAATTTCCCCGGGTGTGGCGGGAACAGAAATGTTTGACATCGGCCGAGGCGATGTCGCGGCAATCGAAGGCGAGCAGAGCATCTTCGATGGCTTGGACGGCATCTTCGCCCTGTTTCGCCGCCTCGGCTGCAGCTGCGGCTGCGGCTTCGAAGGCGACGGCTTTTTCGGCGGAATCCGTGGCGTTCTTTTGCTTTGCCTGGAGCGCCTGGTTGGCGTCGGCGAGTTTCTTTTCGGCGGCTTCGGCTTTCTTGCGCAGTTCCTTCTCGGTATTTCGCAGTCCGGCGGCGTTTTCCTTGGCCAATCGGGTGGCTTCCGCGAGATCGGTGGCTTCGCGCTGCGCGGCCGCCAGCGCCTGCGCGGCCTGCGTATTCTCGGGAGCGATGGGAGTCTTGGAAAGCTCCTGCACTTTGGCCGCCGCGCCCTTGGAGCGTTCTTCCGCCTCCGTGGCCAAACGTTCGGCTTCCTCGGCCGGGGCCACGGCATTCTGCGCTTCGGAGCGTTCCTGCACGGCGGGGCCGCTCAAGTTGTCCCGAAGCTCCGTGGCGGTCGTAACGAGCTTCGCCTTGGCATCGGCATCGGCTTTCTGCCGCTTTACCGCTTCTGCGGAGTCCGTTGCTTTCTGACGGGCGTTGTCCCGAGCCTGACGCGCCGTATTCCTGGAGAGCACCGCCGCATTCCGCGCATTATCGGCGACCCCGGCGGCCGCGATCAGAGCGGAGTTATCCGGGACCGGCGCAGGGCCGTTGGTGTTGGCATATACGAGGGCGTCCTGGAGATAAGCCCGGCCGGCGAGATCGGCGCCGTTTTTTCTTTCATTGGCGGTCGTGAGCTTGGTGACGGCGTCGCGGGCCGCCGCAGCAGCCGCTTGCGCCTGGACAAAGGCATTCAGTGCATTGGGCTCTTTGGCGGCGACAACTTGTTTCGTGGCCAGGGTGTTATCGATCTTGGCGCAAGCCGCTTCGCTTTTGGCCTGTTCCGTACCCAGCGCCGGGGGCGGGGTCATCTTTGGCGCCGGCGGCGCCACATAGGGCTTCCGCTCGAATGTTGCGGCCATGCGCAGCATGTCCTCGAGCGGAAGCACGGATTCATTGACCACGGTCTGAACGCCGTTTTTGTTCGTCAGCGTCTGGGTTTCGGAATTGTTCGATTGTGCATCCAGTCCATCATAGAACTTCGTCTTGAGGAGGCCGATTTTAACATTGTCGGCCTTGGCGGTGGGTTTGCCAAAGGAACCGAGGACCGTCTTCAAGCGCAAGCCCGAGTCCGGCTCATCCGGCGGAGTTGTATTGAAGGCGTCGAAGATTGTTTTGACCTGCGCGGTGTCATCGAAGGCATCGTCCAGGTGCACCAGATTCTCCGGCTTTTCGCCGAGACCGGTTTTGTAAATCTTAGCCAGGGTATCGGGTTCGTCCGTGTCCTGACCGCCGAGACCGCCGACGTCGATGAGGTTGCCGAGTTTGCCAAGCTTCTCCGGGGTATCGAAACCGGCGGCAAATTTTTTCAGCTTATCCGGAGCGCCGTCACAGCCAGCTCCGATGAGGTGACCGAAGACCTCGGGTTGATCGCCCAGGCTGCTGCCGGTCACGAGTCCGTTCAAATGTTCGAGCGGTTTTGCCTCGGTCGCCGAATAGCCGGCGGTGAGCGCCTTGAGCTTGTTGGGATCGCCCCCGCAGCCAGTCTGGAGCGCGCCGCTCAGGAGGGCGGGCTTCTGGCCGAGGCCGCCGGCGTTCAAGACGGCTGCGAGTTTCTTTTGATCTTCCGGGGCGGAGTAAGCGCCGGCCAGGGCCGTAAATTGATCGGCGGCGCGGCCTTGAACACCGGCCTTCTCAAGACCCGTAAGAGCGCCGCCATTTTTCGCCGCAACGGCCTTTTTCGTTTCCGCAGCGTCCGCGCCTTTTAACAATTCGCCGAGCGCCTTGGGATTGGCACCGAGACCGCCGGATTCGACGAGCGCTTTTACTTTGGCGATGTCTGTGGGCGCAGTCAGTTTGCCGAGCGTGATCTTCAGCTTGGCGGGATCGCCTCCGCACCCTGTATTCATCAGCTCGCCGAGACAGTCGGCGCGAACTTCCTTGCCATCCTTGGCCTCGACTTTGCCGAAGCCGCCGGACTTGACCAGGGCATTTAAATTGTTGATATCCCCCGCTTCGAAGCCGGTCATAATCTTGCCAAACTTGGCGGGATCACTGCCGCAACCCACGGCTAACATTTGCCCGAAGACTTCTGGCTGATCACCGATTCCGCCCTCCGTGCCGAGCAGGGTTTTGGCTTTTTCTCCATGGGTATCCAGCGTATCGATCCACTTCTGAAAGCTCGCGCCCTTGGCGTCGGGATCATCGCCCACGCTGCCCGTTTTCAACAACTCGGCGAGGCAGCCCGGCTTTTCTCCCAACCCATTGGCCAGCACCTTCTTGAGCTTCACCGGGTCGACCTTGGTCGCCACCGTTTTGAGCATGCCGACGTCTCCGCCGCAGCCCTTGGTGAGCAGGGCCTCGAGCGTACGCGGGCCGCCGAGGTTCTTGCAGAAAGTCGCGGCTTCCGCCGCGCTGGGGAAAGCCTTGACCACGTCTCCCACGATGGCTTGCGCCGCGGGATCCAAGCCGCCGAGCGCGTTGCCGGCTTCTTCGCCGAGCGCGCCCTTGAGATCGCCGAGATTTTTCTTTCGCAGCCCCATCTCGGCGTGCAGCGCGACGAGGTCCTTCTTTTGTTTCCGGCCTTCGGTGAGCACCGCTGCGGTAAGCGGAGTCGTCGCTTGTTGCGCTTGGAACGTCTTGATGGCGGCAGCAAGCTGCTTGACGTGATCGGGCAGGGCGTCCGGCGGGGGCGTCGCGAGGTTTTCGGTCGCCACTTCCTGCGCGAGCACGGCTTTCTCCGCGAGAAGCCGGATGCCGATGGCCGTCTTGGCGGTCTGAATGGCGGCCGGAATGTCGCGTTCAGCGGCGTCAACGTCTTCCTGAGTCAGTGAACCTTCGCCTTTCTTCGTGGCGCGCGCGCTTTCGACTTCGGCTTTTTTCGCGTTTGCCGCGACCCACTCGGCGCCATTGGGATCGGCGGAAGCCCCCTTCTCGGTATCCACCGCGCCGAGCGCGGCTAGAATTTTCTTGTTAAAACCGTCCTGGAATGCCGCGAGTTCGTTAACCTTCCGCTGCGCGATGTTTTCGTACATCTTCGCGACCGCAGCTTCGTATGCGTTGACCGCCTTGGTGACCTCGTCTTTTTCTTCCTTCTTGAGTTCCTGTGAATTTCGACGAGTCCGACCTTCCAAGGTCGCGCGCAGCTCATCGATTTTGTCGATGGCCGCCTGCACTGGCGCCAACTCGAATTCTTTTGCTTCCTCGACTTGGGGAACCTGGCTGATCGTACGCAGCTTGCCGATGGTTTCGCTGAGGGTCGGAGGACCCTTGGGCGCCTGGCCGCTGGCGCTTCCTCTTTTCTTTTTCGACGGTTTGCGGGCTCCGCCTGTGCCTTTGCGTCCGACAATCTCGCGGAGTGTCTGGCAAAAGATCTGATCAGCCCGGGATACTTCTTGCGTATGCAGAACGACCTCCGGTGCATCTTCGCTATCTGTGACGTCGGTAGTTTCAGACACGGGCTTGGAAGTTAAACGATGGTCTGGACGATTTTGGTCAACGCTGCGGTGAGCGTCGCCGCGATGGTGGTGCGGGCATAGCGATTGGTGTCGATATGCTGGATGAGTTCGTTCTCCGCCAGATCGGCGATGTAATCCTCGATCTCGTCGCGAATGTCGTCGTTGATCGGCTCGCGCTCGTCTTGTGACGTGCTCATGGCCTGGTCGATGAGATCGCCGAGCGCTTCGTTATATTCGTTGAGCATGGCGGCGGCGGCGCCGGCGAGCTCCTTCTCTTGGGGCAGCGTAGAACCGAGCGCTTTTTCGAAGGCGGAGATTTGCGCAGCGACCTGTTGCTTGGCGGCGTTGAATTCCAGCAGCGCTTTGCGGTAGGCGACGATCCCTTTGGGAATGCCGCGGGAGGGCGCGCCTTCCGGAGTCTGCCGCGGCGCGCCGCCGGTCGGAGGCGGTGTCGGCTTGGTCGAGCCGGGTGGCGGCGGAGGCGGAGGTTGAGGGATGGCGCCCGGCTCCGGCGGCGGCGGGGCCGGAGGAATCTCGCCGGTTTCTGGAGGCGGAGGCGGAATTGGCGGCTCCTGCGTCGGAGGCGGTGTCGAGGACGAGGCGCCGCCGAGCAGCCGCTCGATCTGGTCGAGCACCGCGCCCGCATTCGCGAAATCCTGTTTCCGGGCATAGGTCCCCATCTCGCTGAAGCGCAACTTGATCTCTCCGGCCGAGGGGCCATTGGCGGCAAGGGCCTGATCGATTTTCGGCTTCAGCTCCTTCAGGCGCGCCATGAAGTCAGGCGGAGTCTTGGCCGGAGGAGGAGGAGGAACGGGTGCTTTCGGCCCTGGTGGCGGAGGGGGCGCCGGCGGCTTTTGTTGGCCAGGCGGCGGTGGAGGCGGCGATTGGGGTACTGGCGGCGGCGGGACCGTCGATGTGCCCGAAGGCGCGCCACCGAGCATCCGCTCGATTTGATCCAGAATTCCGCCGGCCTGCGCAAACTCCTGTTTACGGGCAAAGTAGCCGAGTTCACTGAGCCGGACTTTCACTTCGTCGCCCGTTGGTCCGCCGGCGGCGATGGTTTGATCGATCTTCGGTTTGACCGCCTTGAGCCGGGCGGCGAAAAGAGCGGCGGCTTCCGCCGGAGTCTGAGGCGCCGTCTGCTGAGGCGGCGCCTGTGGGATCTCGCCTCCTGGAGCCCCCGGTGTGGGCGGCGCGTCGTCGGAGCCATGGACTTCGTCGCTTTCGTTGTCGCCGAGTTTCCTCAGTTCCACCGGGAGAAAACTCGAGCACTTGTGGTCCTTGAAGACCTTGACGATGAGCATCTCCCACGCAGGCGCGGGTGAAGTCTTCGAAGCAAAGACTAGCTTGCCGTTCTCCCAGAAGCACAGGCCCTTGACCAGGCGCTTAGTCGGACCGCAATCCTTTTCGATTTCGGCCACCTGCTTCGCAGAAGCTGGCGCCGCAGTGATCAGGACATGGTTGGCTTCTTCCCCACGATAGAGGCCGAAATTTAGCCGCTTTTCCTTAACCTTGTTGACGGCTGATTTGAGATCATATCCGGCCATGAGGTTTTAGTCTGATTCCGAGGCGCCAATACTGGTGTTCAATTCAAGAAGACAGGCAACTAAACTACAGGTTACAAGCCGGCGAGCAAACTAGCCAGATCGGGATCGAGATCGCCCGGCTCAGTTTCGGCAGGAGGCGCGGCATCCGCGGCTGCGGGTTCGGCGGGAGCGAGGCCGGCGAGGAGCGCATCGAGGTCGTCGTCCCCTGTGCTGCCGGGGGCTTCTGGTTCTTCGGCGGCAGGCGCTGCTTCGGCTGCGGGGGCTTCGGGGGCCGCTTCCGGCTCGGGAGCAGCCTCGGGCTCCGGCTCGGGGGCGGCTGCTTCAGGCTCAGGAGCGGCAGCCTCTGGCTCTGGAGGCGGCGCGGGAGCGGGAGCGGGCGAGTCGAGACCGGAAAGCAAAGCGTCGAGGTCGGCATCGCCAGAGCCGCCGGGCGGTTCTTCCGCCGGGGCCGCCGGCGCGGGTTCGGCAGGCGGCGGTTCGGTCGCTGCAGCCGGAGCCGGGTCCGGTGAATCAAGGCCGGCGAGCAAGGCGTCGAGGTCGGCATCCCCCGAGCCGGCGGCTTCCTCCGCCGGAGGAGCGGCGGCGGGCGCGGGATCGGGCGTATCAAGTCCCGCAAGCAGCGCATCGAGATCGGCATCGCCGGAGCTATCGGGGGCGGGCGCGGCTTCCGTGGGCGCAGCCTCCGGCTCGGCGGCGGCCGCTGCCGCCGGGGCTGCCGCTGCAGGCGCCGAGCGGGATACGGCGATCGTCGCCCAGGGACCGGCAATCGTCTTTCCCGTAATGGCGTTGAAGCCGCCGAGGCGAACTTCCGGGCTCCCCTTGATGCTGACCAGCGGGATAAAGCCGAGCGACGACGCCTGGCTGGCTTCCTTGGTCGTCACAAGCTTTTCCGTACAAGGCAGAGCGACCTGATCGCCATCCTTGTCCGTGTAATAGAAGAAAGGCATGTCCCCCACGGACAGGATCGAGCCCGGGGTCATTTTCTTGCCGTCCTTGACGTGGCTCTGGCCGAGCAGGAGACCGGCGAGCATCGCCGGGTTGCCCCAGAGAAATCCTTTGAGACCCGTCTTCTCCGTAATCTCCTCGAAATCGAAACAATCCACCGGCTCCGACTTGCGGCCGTAGGGCTGACGCAACATGAAGCCCGGCGTGATGAGCGCGAGATAGCCGGACTCCGCCAGCGCGCCCAGCCCCTTCCAGACCTCGGCGATTTCCGGCGGCAGATCCTTCAGATTTTCCGTGAGCACCTCCGGCGAAATGCCTGCGAAAAGCGCGGCCGAGGCATCGGCGGCCACCTTCGCCACGCGGCCGAGCAGTTCGGCGTGGGCGCGAGTATGGGCGAAGGTGTAGTTCGTCACGATCACCGAGTAGGCGCCCTGCTGGGCGTCGACGGCGGGTTGCTCGACGAGCAATTGATAGAGCCCGCTATTTTCCAACAGCTCGGCGCTGCTGAGATCCGCGGCCATTTCTTCCGCCGAAATGTCGAGCAGCGTAATGTCGAATTGCGAATTCGTCTCGAGCTGACGCACGAGCAAGTCCACCGAGCGCCAGAGTGACTCCAGCGCCTGGAAATCCGGATGATGCAGCACCGAGCGCATGGCGCCCGAGAGCGCTTCGTCCACGGCGGCCACGGCCGCATCCTGGCGCGGATCTTTCGCCGCGACGACATAGGGTCCGACGATGTGCTTCAGGAAATCCTGGATCGGCTGCTCCTCGGCCGGCTCGACCGTGGGCTGACCGAGCAATTGCGCAAAGTCGCTCAATTGCGCATCGGCGCGCACCGTGGCGCCGCGTGCGCTCGGAGCCGGGCCGTCAGTCGTCGCGCCGGAGCCAGTCCAGGTCTGCAATTCCGCCGCCGCTTTGGCAAAGCTCGACGGCATTTTCAGCCGCTGACGCAGGCCGGAGAGCTCACTGAAGATCTCCAGATTTTCGAAAAGCTGCTCGGGATGAAAATCGTCGATCGAGCGGAAGGCCAGGTACACCGCGCCGCCGCCGAGTTGCAGGCGGAGCTGCAGTTGCAGGCGCTGGATGACCTTATCGAGATTGTCGCAGTCGACCTTGATGGCCTTGCGTGTCGCGAGGGCGGCGCCGGTTTCCAGGCGGCCGCGATTGGCCCCGCCGGAAAAATCGCCGAGCACGGCGATGCGAAAGCGTCCGCTCGCCGCGGGAATGGGCGCGGCCTTGCCGTGGGAGATATTGCCGAAATTCAGCTCGAGAGACATGGCTTACAGGCGGCCCATGAGAAACATGTGATCGTCGTATTTCTCGATGTCAGTGTAGAGGTCTTTGAGTTCTTTCGCGAATTTCGGCTCGTCTTTCCCAAGGCTCTTGATGAGTTCGTTGATGCCGCTCTGAGCCGTCTCGCAGAGCGAGGTCACCTTGGAAAACGAGTGATTGGTGTCCACGCGCTTGAGAAAGTCCTCGAGGCTCTTGATGCACTTCTTCTGTTTGTCGTCAGGCTCCTCGGGACCGACTTTTTTCAGGATGCCCTTGAAGTCGGCGAGAAACTTCGAAGGGATGACTTCGAGCGGTTTATCCTCCTTCGGTTTGCGCTTCAATTCTGTAGCGGCAAATTTATCGACTTCGGCGGCGATCTTCTTCAGGTCGAGGAACAGTTCGTTGGCGGCATGGCTGAATTTTGGGCCGAGGTCTTTGCGTCCTACGAATTGCGCGCGGATGCGCAGGGTAAAGGATTCCAGCGAATCTTCGAGGCGGTGCAGAGAATCCTGGATGTAATCAGTGACATCGGCCTGCAGTTTCTCGGCATCAGGACCTGGAGGAGGCTTCGCACCCACCGGGAGTTTGGCCACTTTGGCGTTGTATTCTTTCTGCTCCTTTTCGAATTCCTTCCGCATGTACTCCACTTCCATGCTGGAGGCGTCGAAGCGGTCGAAATCTTTCTTCGTGCGGGCATAGAGCCGGTCGATGCTTGCGTCATCGAGATCTTCGATCTCGACTTCTTCTTCACCTTCCTTGGCGGGCTTGTCGGCAAGGGCGCCGATTGCGCGCTGGGAGGCGTTGTGGAAATCTTCCATCGCAACCTTAAAGTCTTTGGCAAAATCGCTTCTGGGCATTGTATGCGGCGGTAGTGGTCTTCACGGCCGGTGTTCGAGCCGTGCCCGATCATTCCGCCCGACGCCGAGGGGGTCAAGCCGTTTGCAACAATGCTGGCGCCAAACTGCCGCAGCGGTTAAGCTGCGCGGAAATCGCCACATTTATGCCCGAAGAATTTGTCGACATCACCATCGGAGCCCTGGACGAGAAGGAGACTTACAAGCGCTCGGGGGAATTCTGGGAGAAGGTCTTCTTCCTTTCCGCGCCCGTGCCCGACGACTGGAGCAAGCTCTTCGACGAAGTCTGGGAAGGAGCCCGCTACGAGAAGAAGCGCCACGCGCGCATCGAGAACGGCGAACTCGCCACGATCTGCACGGAAAAGGAGCTGGCGGGTGAGCACGGGGAGTTTGTAAAGGCGGCGGTGGCGCGGACAAACGCGATCTATCGCGCGCGGCTCGCGGAGAAGGGGTAGGGAGGGAAGGACTCCCGCTGAGGCGCGGAGGAATGGAGAGATAGGTCTTCGACGCGCTTTTTTATTGGGCTGGCTAACAAGATAGATGAACCCGACCGCCCAACGAGATCATGCATGTAAACTAGCTGCCAGCGACCCAAAGAAGGCGCTGGAAGAAGCTCGCCTGGTAAGTGAACCGTGGTTTCGAGCGCAGGCCTTGTCCTGGGTGGCGAGATTCACGGACGGCGATGCTATTGGCATTGCCCAGGAGGCGGCGAATGCCGCGGCGGAATGTGCGAACGACTACCAGAAGTCGGCGGTGCGGGCGTGGGAGATTTCGGCATTGGCGGAGCGAAACTTTGTTGAGGAGGCGCGAAAGAGTTTGGGCGAAGCGCTCGAACTCGGCAAAGGCGTCAACCCGCCGTCTTCCCGGAGCGAGGCGCTTTTTCTTTTGCTCCAAGCCGCATTCAGAGTTGGGCGAGAAGAAGCGGAGGGCTTGTTTGCGAGTTTGAAAGAGTTGTGTCCGATTGACGAGCACTGGCGATGCAAACGCAACGTTCGTGATGGTGGGAAGATGATTTCCGGGGAGGATGAACCCCGGGCTTTTTTTTCTTTTTTGGCAAACTGCGGAATAGGATCGACAACGCCAGATCGTCAGACGGTCGAAGTACGCAGTGAAATCACCCGCCATACAAGTAACGAAGTCGATCGAAGCGCCTTGGACGGACGAGACACGCCGCAAACTGATTTCTTTTTGGTCGGAGAGGCGTTTTCGATTTATCGATACCTCTGCTCCACTCTTGATTGCCCAGCGAGGCCACCTTTTCTGGAATCTCATTTCGTTTGATATGACTCGGCTGCGCGCGGATTTGAATATCTGCGCGCCGAAGCAGGACAGAATCGAGTTGATCCTCACCGTAAATACGAAGTTTCAAATGGTTGCCGAGTGGAATCGAGCCGTTTGGGATTTGGAGATGGCAACTTGTGAGAGCTTCCTATTGAACGACGACAGGCGCGAATCGGAGTGGCTTGGCTTTATGCAAGCTTACCGAAGAGCAGCCATCCTCTGGACGCTCACAGGCGCCTTATGTGGCCGCAGAATGCCATCTAAGTTTAAGAACGATGCAAAATAAAATACCTAGTCAAGCGCTCAATCAGGCGCAGTCGAGGTTCATCGAGACAGCCCCTACGGACACCGAAGAGCAGGCTGCGATTCGGAAGGCTTTGCGACGCGACGAGGAACTTTCTTCCGGCGCCGTAGCGACCCGCTCACACGAGGCGGTCATGCTAGTGTGCTGTCACAGAAATAGGTTCGTACATGGCTTCGAGTAAGCTTTCCCATGCGCGATCGATCTTCTCCAAGATCTGCTTTGGGTCTGCGCGCCA